>Ga0116231_10004100_pt1 | contig 29721 bp, 27 predicted proteins | sample S1TSphgellanicum_2_FD_89695 | JGI IMG/M metagenome (GOLD analysis project Ga0116231, IMG submission 89695) | Host-associated microbial communities from peat moss isolated from Minnesota, USA - S1T2_Fd - Sphagnum magellanicum MG | ecosystem: Host-associated > Plants > Peat moss > Unclassified...
GGTTTAGCCCAGACTGGTTTAGCCCAGACTGGTTTAGCGACGACGGGTTGAGCGGAGACGGGGTTAGCCGGCAGACCGGCGCGCCGCGGGATCGCACGCTCGCGCGCAACGGCGTTAAACGTGGTCCGTCTCAATCCCGCCCCGGCGGCTACCGCTTAATGACGCGCTGTTTCAGTTGAATCGGCGCTTGCGCATCATCGCGGTTCGGTCCCCGGTGCGCACGACCACGTCGAACACCTCCCGCTCCCGTCTCAGGGTGAGGGGCGCGTCCACGCCGGGCGGGCCAAGCTCCCAGAGCCGGGTGTAGAAGTCGGCGAGCCCCGTCACGGGGCGTCCCTTCACGGCGACGATGACGTCTCCGCGGCGAAGCTCTGCCCGGTCCGCCGGTCCGCCCCGGGTCACGTCCATGATCAGAACCCGGGCGCCCTGATCCTGGGCGAACACGCCAAGCCATGGACGCGGCGGCCGTGTCGGCCGCCCCCTTGAGAGGTCGTCAAGGATCGGCGTTAAAAGCTCCGCCGGAACTGACATATTGATGGGCGCCGTGCGCCCCCCTGGAAGGCTTTGGTCCATTCTGAGGGAGGCTATGCCGAGAACCTCGCCGCTCGGGCCAATGACAGCGGCCCCGCTCCAGTGCGGATGCGCTGGGCCTGTAAAGAGGGCCTCCTCCAACAGATATTCCCAATAGCCTGCGAAAGCGGTGCGGGCGAGGACCCTGCCCGTGAGGGCATGCGCGCGACCTCCGCCGCCTGCGACGATGATGGGATCGTCCGGGCCGAGGCTCCGCGAGTCGCCGATGGGCAAGGCCGGGAGGTTAAGGGGCTCGAGGGCGTGAACCAGGCCAAATCCGGTGGCCTGATCATACCCGAGCACATGAGCGGGGGCCTTGCGTCCATCTCCCGTCGTCAGGATTACGTCTTCCGCTTCAGTGATGAGGTAACCAATGGTCAGGACAAGACCATCAGGGCTGATGACCACGCCGTTTCCCACCCGGTGCGTGCCCAGGGTGTCCGCTGTGAACGCGTCCTCGGGCACATGCGCCTCCAGGGCCAGAACAGAGGCGAGGTGGCGCTGCAGGTCAAAATTGAAGCTGCGCTGCGATGGGCGCAATTTCTCATCAACTTCAAGATCGCTGAACGGCGTCGTCAAGGATTGGCCTCCTCTGGCCCTGAAGGATCTGGGGTGGTCGCGTTCGGTTGCAAGAGCGGGGACGCCGGGACCTGACGGTTACCGGCCTTTGGGATGATGCCTCAGGCGAGGGCGGCCGACGAGGCCGGGAATGATAAATCGTGGAGATGGCGCGGCGCGGATCCTCCATGGGGGCTCAGCCGACGCCACCGCGGTCGGTGGGAAGGTCAGGCTTGATCTGCCTCATGGTCGAGGCGGTGTGCGTCAGGCTGGTTGTTCACCGAGGGTTCGCCCTTGAGGATCTGTCAGTCCGATGAAGCACGCGGTCATTGTCGCCCACCCAGAACCCCGGAGCCTGAGTCTCTCCATCGCTGCGGTCTACGCCGAAGCCGTCGCGCGCGACGGCGGCGTCGTCTTCATGCGCGACCTCTATCGCATGGGCTTCGATCCCTGCCTTAAGAGGGGCGAGATCCCGCACGCGAACGGCTTTCACCCCGAGGCGGACGTGCTCGCCGAGCGGGCGGCGCTCACCGACGCGGACGTCTTCGCCTTCATCTATCCCCTGTGGTTCAACGCGCCCCCAGCCATGCTCAAAGGCTACCTCGATCGAGTGTTCGGCATGGGCTTCGGATACGGCCCCGTCCTTGGCGGAGGCAACGTGGGGCTGCTCACAGGACGCCGCCTCGCCAATATCACGACCTCGGGCGCGCCCAGGGCGTGGATCCGCAAGGAGGGCTCCCTCGACGCGCTAAAAAATCTCTACGATGGCCACTTCGCCAGCGTTTGCGGCCTCGAACCGGCGGCGCATCTCCACTTCGGCGGCGTCACCGAAGGCATGCGCGCAGATGCGGCGCGCTCGATCCTGACCGAGGTCGCCCAGTCCGTCTCAAGGCTCTTCCCGAATAAGGCGTCATGAGGCCCTTTGATCGCGAAAGAGGCGCGCTCAACCTTCGCACCTTGGCTTTAGCCTTGGACGGCTCCGCCGACGGCGCCGTGGAGCCGGGTCGTATCCGCGCCGTCGACGGGGATTTAATGGGCTGACGGCGAGGGCGACGGCGCTGGGTTTACGGCGCCCCGGCCCCCGACCGTTGAGGGCTCCACGCTTTCGTAGACGTCGGAAAACGCCTTGTGAAACCCGTCGGTGAACTTTCGCACGGCCGCGGCCGCCCGCTCTTGACGACGGTTCAGGACTTCGAGCTCAGCCTTGATGAAGGTATCAGGCGTTGTGGCTTGGGCGAGGAGGCGGAAGTCTTCAACCCCGCCCTCCATCATAAGGCGTCCGAGCTCCATTTGCTGGGCGACCAGGGTGGTCATGCCCTCTATGAACCGTTCGGACACACGGGTAAGGCGCTCAATAGGGATGGGGACTAGGGCGGCGAACTCGGCTTCGGTCTTGGCGGCGGTGTCAGATGGGGATTGTGTGGTCATGGGGGGCTCTCCTGGCGACAGCCGGACGCTATCACTAGCGCACGGGCGAAGGTTTGATCCGCCTCAATCCGCGTCGACGTCCCCCCAAAACGGCGCGGCGGTTTGGGTCGAGGGCCTTGCGGCCCAGGGAATAGGGGATGCCTTTTTGCGAAACGGGTCAATGCTTGAGACCAGGAATAAACAGCGTGCGTAAATGCGGAGGGGGCGGGGGGATAAACCGGGCGGAAGGGGCGCCACGCTCCCTCAGACGCCCCGGCCGATTAAGACGAAAGAGGCGAAGTGATGACCAAGGGGCGTGCGATGCTGCGCCATCACACCGAAAGCCGCGCCGCAGAAGACGGCGCCGGCCAGGGGAGAGGGCCCTTTGGGCGCGTTTTGGCCGAGCGCTATCAGGCTGGAGGCGTCCCAGGCCTTGACCCGCAGCACACGCGCAGGCGCTTAGCGATGGCGTTCGGCGAGGATGGTCATCCTGACGAGGTCCGACACGCTCGCCGCCTGCATCTTACTCATGACGTTGGCCCGGTAGATCTCTACGGTTCGCGGGCTAATGCCAAGCTCCAGGGCCGTCACCTTATTGGGCTTTCCGTCCACGAGCTTCTCCAGCACCTGTCGCTCCCTTTGGGTGAGAGTTTCTAGACGGCCTTTGACATCCCTTGCGCCATCCTCGTCATGGACGGCTAGGGCGTCCGCGTTTCCGACGAGGGCGGTCTCAACGGCGCGGACGATAACGACGTCGTCGTAAGGCTTCTCAAGAAAATCCACGGCCCCGACCTTCATGGCCTGTACGGCGAGAGGCACGTCCCCATGACCGGTCATGACGATCACCGGAACCCCCGGATGGCTAGCCTTCAACTCAACCACGAGTTCAAGGCCGGACTGGCCTGGCATCCTGACGTCCGTGATCACGCATGCGGCTGTCAAATCGGGAAGGTTGGCTAGAAAACTCGACGCGGACCTGTACTCCGCCGTCGAGAAGCCGGCCGCCTTGAGGAGAAAGGCCAATGAGTCGCGCGCCGCATCGTCGTCGTCGATAATGTGGATGATGGGCGTTTTCGGCGTCACGCGGCGACCTTTCTCGCCAGCGGGATGGTGAAGCCGAACGGGGTTCCGCCCCGCGGGCCCGCTTGCGCCCAGATGCGGCCCCCATGGGCCTCAACGATGGTCTTGCAGATTGAAAGGCCTACGCCCATGCCCTGGCCGCCTTTTGTGGTGACGAAAGGTTGGAAGAGGCGTGCGGCGACGTCCTCTTGGAGGCCGGATCCCGTGTCCGAGACCGTCACTTCCACGAGATCCTTGCCCACAAGCTTTGTGGCCAGGAGAAGATCCTTCTCGCCTTGGCGGTCCATGGCCTCAACGGCGTCGCGCACAAGGTTCAAGATCACCTGATGCAGCGGCACCTTGTCGGCGAGGACCTCCTCGGCGTCGGCGCTGAGGGCGTAGCGGACCTTGACGCCTGCGCCGCGGGATCCCACCCGCGCCAGGGCGCATGCTTCGCGCACCAAAGGCCCTATGGGCTCGGGGCGAAGCTCGCTCTCTCCCCGGGTGACGAAGTCCCTTAGCCGACGAATGATTTCCCCCGCCCGCAGGGATTGTTCGGCGGCCTTGGTCATGGGCTCGAGGGCTTGGCTTTGAGGGTTCTCGCCCTCTAGGAGGCGGCGCCCGCCCTTGAGGTAGTTGGACATGGCCGAAAGCGGCTGGTTGAGTTCATGGGCGAGGGTGGTGGCCATCTCCCCCATGGCCGACAACCGCGAGACATGAATGAGCTCGGTCTGGAGCGCCTGAAGTCGTTCCTCCACAGCCACCCGCTGGGAGAGGTCTCGGGTGAAGCCGGTGAAGAAGACGTGTCCGCCGGACCGCATCTCTCCAAGTGAGAGTTCTACAGGAAACGTTGATCCGTCCTTGTGCAGAGCGATCACAGTCCGTCCGAGCCCGATGACGCGTCTGACGCCAGTTTTGGCGTAGGCGTCCAGGTATTGGTCGTGCCGTCGCCGGTCAGGCATGGGCATCAACACTGAAATAGTCTTGCCGAGAATTTCTTGCGCCGTCCATCCAAACTGAAGTTCGGCGGCTTGGGAAAAGGACTGTAGAACGCCGCGCTCGTCGATCACCATCATTCCGTCGGGAACGGTTTCGAGGATCGACTTTAGATGAGCCTCCCGCTCCATGAGGTGCCGGTTGACCTCCTCCGCTGCGCCTTGGGCTGCGAGGGCGCGGCGACCGCCCACGGCGATGAAGGCGCCGAGGGCGACGAGAAGGCCCGCGGCGATGACATCCTCAGCGCGTAACCCCGATGGCGCCATGAGCGCCAATGCGCACACCAGCCCCGCCGCCGTCGCAGCGAGGCCGGCGCCGAGCCCTCCGGTGCGCGCACTGGCGAGGATGGCGGGGAGGAAAAGGAGGAAGGTTATGTGGACGTCTAAACGGCTGGCCAGGCCGATCTGCGTCAGCGTCGCCGCCGCGGTAAGGAGCGCCGCCCAGCCGTAGGGCGCAAGGGCCCGTCCCCAAGGAGGCTGAGGATCGCGGCCTTCATCCGTCGATCGCCACAAGCGTTCCATCATCCCGCACTACTGAGGCGCGCGGTGCGGTTCAAGCGCCCAGGCGGCGATCCCGCGTGACGCCGGCGCGTTGGCGGCGCGCAGCGGTCCATAGGGGAAAGCCCCTAGGGGATAGTCCGTAAGTGATGCTCCGGAATGTCGCCTCGCCCGCGTCGGACGTACCACTCCTCAGCCTTAACCGGAGATGCGCCATGAACGCCCACGCTATGCAGCCCTTCACGGTCCGCGCAACGCCCTGCGCCGACGGCGCCAATCTGGTTGAGATCTCGCCGGGTTTGCGCCTTCAAGGCTTCGTCATGACGTTTGAGGAAAATGAAGAAGTGTTCGGCGAAGAGGAGCCCGCGGATTTCGTCTACAAGGTCGTCTCCGGCGTCTGCCGCACGACAAGGCTCCTGCGGGACGGTCGTCGACAAGTCAGCGCGTTCCAGCTGCCAGGGGACGTTTTCGGCCTCGAGCGCGGGGTTACCCATCGCCGCTCGGCTGAGGCCGTATCCCCGTGCGACGTCGCCCTCGTGCGAAGCAGCGTTCTCAGACGCGCCATGGACCGGGACGCCCTGGCCGCTAATCAGGTCTGGGCATTGACCGCGGCTGAGCTTGAACGCACCGAGGAGCATCTCCTGCTTCTCGGGCGCAAGACCGCCGCCGAACGGGTGGGATCCTTCCTCTTGAGTCTGTCGCAGCGCTGCGGCTCGTTCAGGACCCTGGATCTGCCTATGTCGCGCAGCGATATCGCCGATCACCTCGGCCTCACCATTGAAACCGTGTCGCGCACCATGAGCCTTTTCGTGCGCCAGGGCGCTATCGGCCTGGAAAGCGCCCGGTGCGTCGTCCTTAAGCATCGGGATGCGCTGACCGATCCTTCCTAAGGCGCCGCGGACCCGAAGGACCGCCTCCAGGCGAGGCGCTGCGAGACGCTTGGTCATTTAAGGGACGACAAGGTCGTTCTCGACTTCCATAACCCCAGGCGCGTTCCACGCGGCGGCCGCTGCGAGCTGGCGTTCGTGGGCATTGCGCACGGCGCCGGTGAGGCGCACCCGACCGCCGTCCGCCTTTACGCTGATGCGCGTTGGGTCGAAGAACCAGGACCGGTGCAGGGCGTGGACGATTTCGTCCGCGATCTGCGCGCTGTCGATCTTCGAGGTGATGGCGATATGGTTTGTGACCCCCACGACGCCCATGAGACCGCATACGTCCTCTTCCGCCGCCGTCGCCTGGTAGCGCCACTCCACGGCGCCGGTCAGGGTCACCCAACCATGCTCAACCTTCACCTTGACCCCGTCTTTGGGTACGCACACGTCCCATTCCAGCCGAGCAATGGCGGCGGCCGCAACCGCCTCATCGGTCCGGCGGGCTTCGGCGGGCAAACGGACGGCGATCTCCTCGGCGACGCCTCTGACGCCTTTGACACGATAGGCCGCCGCTTCTGCTGCGACCTTCTCCGCGTAGCGCGCCACTTCTCCTGTGAGCGCCACAACGCCGTCCTTGGCGGTTACGCCGATTTCTGCGGCCGTGACGCCGGGCTCCCAAGCGAGCTCGGCGAGAACCGCCTTTTGCAGCTGGTCGTCTCTGGACATCGGCGTCTCCCAAATCCCGGCGCGGGCCGAGGGCGTCAAACCCTGCGAACGGGGACATTCGTCCGTTTCTGAGGACGCTGCCTTGAGGCGGATCAACCCCTGGCGACAGAAGCGAAGGTCGCCGCGTCCATGGAAACCTTCGGCTCTCTCCCTTGCGGCGTCCCCAAGCGTCGACCTTGCAGGTCGCACTCGGGCGCTCCGGCCCTTTGATCCATGTCAGCATCCTCGGCCTGACCTTGTGGTTAGGTGCTCCAGGAGTTTGGAGCTTCCATGACGTACAAAACCATCCTCACCCAAGTCTTCAACGGTCCGGGCGGAGACGCCGCCGTGAATACGGCTCGGGACGTCGCCAAGATCTTCTCCGCTCACGTGGTTGGGGTGGGCGCTATGGCGTTTAATCCGCCCATGGCTCCCCCGTTCGCCTACATGGACGGAGCGGTCATCCAGGCCCTGCGGGAGGATCTGGATAAAAATCTTCAATCGGCCAAGGCGCGGTTTCTGGCGGCGACGGACGCCGTCGTCGCTGGGGCCACCTGGATCCAGGAGGTTGACACGCCTTTGGCGGTCATGGGGGCTAACGCCGCTGGGGCTGATCTTGTCGTGGCGTCACGGCCCGCGCAGGCCGAGGCGCGGGAGGCTGCGGCGCCCGTCGAGGATCTCGTCATGGAGATGGGATTGCCGGTTCTCGCCGCGCCGGGCGGCGACGTCGTCTTCTCCTTGAGCCGGATCGTGGTGGCGTGGAAAAACGCCCGGGAAACCCGACAGGCCCTTGTTGGAGCCCTGCCCATGCTCAAGATGGCTGACCGGGTCTTCCTTGTGTCCATCCAGGAGCACGCCGACGATGAGGCCGATCTGTCCCTGAAGGAGGTCGCCGTCAAGCTCGCACGCCATGGCGTGACCGCTGAGGCGCAGGTGGTCGCGCACCGGCACGGCGCCCCGCAGGTCGCCCAGCGCTTGGAGGCCGCGGCGGACGAAATCGGGGCCGACCTCATCGTGGCGGGGGCCTACGGCCACTCGCGTCTACGCGAGTGGACCTTCGGCGGCGTCACCAAGACGCTCTTATCCAATTCAAGCCGTCACGTCCTCTTCGGACGCTGAAGCTTGGCCGCTTAGGCGCCGGGGCGCCGACAAGACGAACTTTAGGCCGCAGCCACCAGGACGAAGGGCGGAGGCGGCGCGGTCGCGGCCGCAAGGGTCGAGACCAGCGCCTCAAGGGACAAGGGCTTGGAGACGCGAGCGTCGAACAAGGCGCTCGCGCCGGCGTCGTCCCGATCGGCCCAGTCGTCGTCGGCGGTGAACGCCAGAATAGGGACTGCACCGTTGGGTCCTGCGGCCTGGCGGAGCAGGCGAGCCGTCGCCGCTCCGTCCAGGCCGGGCATCCAAAGGTCGAGGAGAATGGCGTCAAAGGCCGATGTGGCGGCCACGGCCACGGCCTCCTCGCCCGATGACGCTTCCGACACCACAACGCCGAAGGTCGACAGCATCAGGCGCACTAGATCCCGATTGGCGGCGTTGTCGTCGGCCACCAGAACACGCAGCCCAGCGAGGCTGAACGCCTCATGCGCCTCCGGCGCCGCGGAAGACGCCGTAGGGCAGGGGATTTCGAACCAAAAGCAGGCGCCAAGCCCGGCCAGGCTCACAACCCCCATCTCGCCGCCGAGGGCCCGGGTCAAGGCTTTGCTGGCCGGCGGACCGGTCACGGCGCCGGCCGCGGGAGGGTCAAACAGGGTCGCCATGGCGTCCGCCGCAACGCCGCATCCCGTGTCCATGACCTCGCACCGCAGACGTTGCCGCGCCGCGTCATACTGCGCGCTCAGCCGCACGCCCCCGTCGTCGGTGGAGGCGAGGGCATGGTCCAGCAACCCAGTCAGAAGTCGGCGCACGTCAAGGGCCTTGAGGACGACGCGGTCCGGTAGGGCCGTTTCGAGGTGCAGCGACAGGGTCAAGGCCCGTGCCCTTGCGTGGGCCTCGGCGTCGTCGAGGGAGGCTGTCAAAAGATCATGGAGGCGAACGGGCCCGGGCGTTGCGTCGCTCGGGATGGAGACGGATCCCTCCGCCGGCGGCTCAGACGTCGCCAACCTTCCGCCTGGTCCGGGGTCAGGGAAGCCCGCCGCGAGGACGGTCCCTGGGGCGTTCCGGCTGGGGTCGTCTCTGAGCACGTCCTGGGTCTCAAGGGCCCATCCGGTTTCTGGATCGAACAGCGCGCGGGGGCTGCCCTGCACCCACGCCCAACCGCCGGCGGCCCGGCGGAGACGATATGCGATGGTGGGCGCCGTTTCGTCGTCGCGCAACGGGTGCAGACGAAGGGCGAGTTTGTGGACGCGAAGGGGCACGATGTCGTCAGGATGCACGAGTTCGTGGGTCTTGCGGCCCAAAAGGGCCTCGGGCGGATAGCCGAGGATAGCTTCGCTTCCCGAAGCAAAAGCGATGGAGCCGTCAAGGGCGTAACGAACCGTCATCACCGGGCCGTCCTTGTCCGCTTCGACGCCCACGCCGAGGGGGCTCTCAAAAGAGACGGCGGCCGTCGATCTTAGGGGCGATCGTGACAGGGAGCGCAGGCGAGCCAGGGTCTTTGCCGTGGCGCGCAAGCCGGAGGCGAAGGGGCGGCGCCCCGGTCTCGTTCGTCCTTCAGTCACCGTACGCTCCATCCCAGGCCCTGAGTGTGGCCTGCGGATCTTAAGATCGCGTTCAGGCCTGGGGCGAATTGAGGCCAAGATTGCGGATCGATGGACGCCGCGACCCTTTGCCCGTTCATGGCGCGAACACCGTTTCGGTTTAGTCAGTCGCCGGCAAAATCTCCGGAAAACAACAAATCTAAAGTTGTGTCCTCGACTGATTCGGAGGGCCAGCGCGTGACGGCCGTTATCCAAGACGCCACCCAAGGCCTGGTCCGCCCCACCGTGCGGTCCCGCCCCCGGACGGGCCGGCGCGCCCATCGCGGGGACTATTCCCTGTCCGCCGCGCCCGTGGGGGATGGGAGGGAGAGGACGCTTGAACGCGCCCTCGAGGGCCTGAACGCCGCAGCGCGCGCCGCCCCGCTGGCGGCGGAGGCGCATCTGAGGCGGGGCGCAGCGCGCCTCGCCGCCGGCGCCGTCGATGAGGCGACGGACGCGTTTGTCTCGGCGCTGGACGCCATGAACGCCTCCGCTGCTGTCCGTAACGCCTTCGGCGAGGTCCTGCTCGCCCTTGAGCTGGCCCCCATGGCCGAGGAACAATTTGTCCGGGCGGTGAGCCTCAGTCCGCACCTCTTCCGGGCGCGGCTTAATCTTGGGCGAACCCGCGCGCTCCTCGGCCGCCACGCGGAGGCCCTCGAGGAATTCGCCGCCGTCCAGAGCGCGGCGCGGGGTCGCGACGGCGCCCTTGCGCTGGCCTACGCCAGCGCGTCCTTGGACGCCCTGCGCCGCAGCGCGGAGGCGGTGGCGGCCGCAGACGCCGCCGTGGCGCTTGATCCCGACCTGGCCGAGGGGTTTTTCGCCAAGGGTCAGGCCTGCGTGTCGGCCGGTCGCCTGAACGAGGCCGAGGCGGCGTTCCGGCGCGCCATCCGCCTGTCGCCGGACGCCCCACACTACTACCGCGCCCTGGCCGAGTGGATCGGCTTGACGGCGCAGGACCCCGCATGGACAGGCCTTAAGCGCCTCGCCAAGGCCGCAGAGACCCTCGGCCAACGCGACCGGCGCCAACTTTATTTCGCCCTCGCCTCTGCCTACGACGTTCAGGGTCGCTATCCCGACGCCCTGGAGTGTTGGATCAAGGCCAACGCCCTGGAGCGCCGGCGGGTCGCCTACGACGAGCGCCAGACCCTCTCGCTCCTCGAGGCCATTGCTCAAACCTTCACAGGCGAACTGATCACAAGGCTCGCCGGCTCCGGCTTGCCGTCAGCCGCGCCGATTTTTATCGTCGGCATGCCCCGGTCTGGCACGACCCTCGTGGAGCAAATTCTCTCAGCCCATCCTGCGGTGACCGCCGGCGGCGAATTGACCGCGCTCGCTGAGGCCATCCACGCCGAAAGCGCGTTCGCCGACGCCGAGCCCCTTGCACGCGCAGTCCGCGCGGTCGGCGCGCGCTACCTTGCCGCGACGGGCCCGGTGCGCGGCGGCTTCGCCCATCTGACGGACAAGATGCCGGGCAATTTCCTCCATCTCGGCCTCATTCATCTCGCCCTCCCGAACGCGAAGATCGTTCACATCCACCGCGATCCGGCGGACACCTGCCTTTCCTGCTTCACCAAGGCCTTTTCCGCCGGGCCGCCGTTCGCCAACGATCTTGGCGAACTGGGTCGGTTCTACCGGGGCTATGAGCGGCTTATGGCCCACTGGCGCAGCGTCCTGCCCGCGGGCCGCATTATTGAGGTGCGCTACGAGGATCTTGTCACAAGCTACCAAGGCGAGGCGCGCCGCCTGCTGAGCCATTGCGGCCTCGGGTGGGACGACCGCTGTCTCACCCCCGAGAGGGTGGGACGCCCCGTCCACACGGCGAGCGCCGCCCAGGTCCGAAAGCCCGTGTTCTCCACGTCCTTAGGTAGGGCCGCCCGGTACGGCCAGGCCCTCAGACCCCTGATCGAGGCCTTGGCATGAGCGGCGCCGAGGCGCTGAAGCTGAGCGCGGGCGAGGGCCCAGCCTCAGCGATCCCCAACACCGCCCACGACCAGACCGACCTCTGCGCGAGGATCGAGACCATCCAGACCCTGCGGGCCCGCGGAGATTTGAGCGCCGCCGCCGTCCTCTGCGTGGGGAGCGTTGCGCGCCACGGTGAAAGGCCGGCCCTTCTTTATCTTCTTGGGTTGACCCGGCTCGAGGCGCGCGACCCCGTCGCAGCGGCGCAGGCGCTCGCGCGCCTGACCGAGGTCAGTCCGCGGTCGTGCGAGGCCTGGAGCGCTCTCGCAGCGGCCCGCGCCGCCCTTGGCGACGCGGACGCGGCGGCGGCGGCGTATCGCAACGGGCTCGCCGTCGACCCTGACAATGTCGCCGCCCGCTTGGGTCTCGCCCAGGTTCTCGTCCTCCTGCCTGATCCCGCTGCGGCTCTTGAAGCGGCGGAGGCTGCGGTAGGCCATGCGCCGACGTGCCCGGCCGCTCGCGCCGCCCTGGGGTTCGCCCTCTCCGCCGCCGGCCGGTCGCAAGAGGCCGTTGCGGCCTTTCAGGCGTGCCTCCTTATGGATTCGGAGGCGGACAATGCGCGCCTCGCCCTCGCCCTCGAGCACCTTAAGGCGAGCGCGCCCCAGACCGCGCTGGACGTTTTGGAGCCTCTGCCGGCTGAGGCCAGGGCCCGGGCGGACGTGCGTTTCGTCGAGGGCGCCGCGGCGGCGGCCCTTGGCCGTCCGGAGGAGGCGGCGTTGGCTTTTCACCGCGCCCTGGCTGCAGACCCCAACCGCGCGGCCGCCCATCATGGCCTTGGCAACGCCTATGCCGCCCTGGATCGGGCGGAGGACGCCGAACGCGCCCTACTGACCGCCCTTGAGCTTGATCCGAACTTCGCCGCCGCCCATGCGAGCCTGAGTTCAGTCTATCTTCGCGCCGGCCGGCGTGACGCGGCGGAACACCACGCCCGAAGCGCCCTCGCGCGCGACCCAAGCCTCGCTCCTGCCCGGCTCAATTTAGCCGCCCTGCTCCAGGAAAGGGGCGATGACGTGGGCGCGCGTCGAGCGCGCCTCAGGGTTTATGCGCGTCAGGCGCCGAGGGAGGACGGATGCGGCGGCGACGCGCCACGGATTCTTCTCCTCCTCACATCGGAGAGCGGCGGGAATGTCCCCTTCGAAGGGCTTGTGGACCCCCGTCGGTTCACGCGCCTCCAATGGCATGTGGACGTGCAGCCCGAGCCCGCGACCTTGGAGCGGCCCGTGGATGCGGTGATGAACGTCATCGCCGATCCCGACCGCGCGCAGGCGGTGGCTCGGCGCATAAAAGCCTTTCAGGCGCGCTCCTCGAGGCCGGTGTTGAACCCCATCGAGGCGGTTTGCGCCACCGCGCGCGACAGGGTCTGGCGAACCCTTTCCGCTATCGAGGGCGTGCACGCGCCCATCACCGTTCGCGTGGCTGCAGGCGCTGAGGGCGGTCTACGAGCCGCCGCCGAAGCGATCGAGCATGTCGGGCCCTGGATTGTCCGCCCCATGGCGACCCACGGTGGTCGAGGCGTCGCTCTGGCTCCCAGCCGGGGCGCCCTTCGCTCCCACCCCCTGGACCGTCCCGCCTATCTGACCTGCTTTACATCCTGCAGGTCTCCAGACGGCTTCTATCGCAAGTACCGGGTGCTGTTCGTGGATCGAGCGCCTTTTCCCTATCATCTCGCCATCTCGCCCCAGTGGCTTGTTCACCACTACAGCTCGGGGATGGACGCCGATCCGGCCCGCATCCGCGAGGAGATGGTCTTCCTTGAGGATCCCGCGCGGGCCCTGGGCGATCTCGCGTACCGGGCCCTTGGAGCCGTCGGCCAAGCGTTGAACCTCGATTACGCGGGCGTGGACTTCTCCGTTCTCCCCGATGGGCGGCTGCTTCTGTTTGAAGCCAACGCCGCCATGCTGGTCCACTACGAACCCGAAGGCAGTCCGTTTTACGCAAAAAACCCATACGTGCGGACTATCTTCGACGCCTTCCACGCCCACCTCGCCGCCGCGGGCGCCAGTCAGGCGGCGCGTGCGCAGGCGAACGCGTGGAACGCCTCGCCGCCGAGGGGGCCTGAGAAATAATAGCCTTGGAAAAGACGGCACCCGAGGGCCTGTAAGGCGGCGATCTCCGCCTGCGTCTCGACGCCCTCAGCGAGGACGCTGAGGCCAAGATCGCGCCCGAGGCTCACCAAGGCCCGACAAATCGCCAGACTATCCTTGCGCGCGTCCAGGCCTGCGACGAACTCCCGGTCGATCTTCAATTTATCAAAGGGGAGGTTTTTCAAATAGCTGATGCTGGAGAATCCTTTGCCAAAATCGTCGGCTGAGAGCGCGACCCCCATGTCCCGCAAGGACAGGAACGCGGCCTTCGTCATGGTCGGATCGGCCATGGCCACGGTCTCGGTAAGCTCTAGCTCTAGGGCGCGCGGCTCAAGCCCTGAGGTTGCGAGCAGCGTCTTCAAAAACGCTGGAAGGTCGGGGTCCAGGAGCTGCTGGGGCCCCATATTCACCGCAACTGTGAGGGCGCCAAGGCCCTTCGCGCGCCAAACTGCGGCTTGGGCGCAGGCGGCGGCCAGGACGTAGCGTCCAAGGGCTTCACCGAGACCTCGCGCCTCAAGCATGGGCACGAAGCGTTCTGGGGCGATGGATCCCAGGCGGGGATGACGCCAACGCAGGAGCGCTTCGGCCCCGACCACCGCGCCGGAGGGTAGGGCCACGACGGGTTGAAACACAGTTTCAAGCCGTCCTTCCGCCATGGCTGTCGCCACATCCTGGGCGAGGTCGAATGCTTCGCGCGCGGCGATCCGTTGCGGCGCGCGGTCCTCGGCGGCGCCCATGGATGATCCAGCGTCGCCAACGAGGGCGAGACCTGCGGCGATGAGCTCGCCCTCGCTGCCGCCATGGCCTTCTGCGGGAACGACGGCGACCTTCACCCGCGCTTTTGACACCAGTCCGGCCTGCGAGACGCGGTCCGCAGCCCGACCAACGGCGGCCTCGAGGGCGGTATGGGCGTCTTGCGCAGTCTCCCCTTGGGCGAACCAGAGGCCAAAACAGTCCCTATCGATCTGACCCAGGGGACGGCCATGTCCCGCGTCCTCCCCCAACCCGTCCGCAAAGCGACGCAGGGCCGCGTGAGCGCGCGGAAGATCGAAACGGGCGATGAGATCAAAGTCGGTGAAGCGAACCACGCCCAGGACGCCCTCGCCCGGCGCGGCGGCGAGGGATTGGCGCATAGTCCCGAGGAGCTGCTCGCGCAGGGGCGCGCCTGAAAAGGGATGCACAGGACCCAGGCGATGGCGCACCGCGCCCATCTGCGCTGATACGCCCTGAAGGGCGGCGTGGAGGGAGCGCCGGGGCTCGGCCGGGCCTGACATCAGGCTCCGGGCGAGGCGTTCGGCCCTGTTGAGATCCCGCAGGGCGAGACCGAGCAGCACGCCGCCGCCCGCCACCAGGCCCGCGCAGAGGGCTGGGGAGGCGAGATGGGCGCCCAAGCCCGCGGCTCCGCCGACGAGAGCGGTCACGGCGAGGACGATGGTCGCTGCGCCGGCCGGCCAGCTCGCCCAGGATTTTTCGAGTTTTTCCCGCACGCCGCCCCAATCCCCCGTCGAACCTGAAACGGCTCGCCCTCCAAGGTGACACAAGCCCCTTAATCGAACGTGGGCTCGCGTTAAACGATCAAGAACACACACGTGGTACCGGTACAGGGTAAGGAACGGAATACGCACTTGCCCCCATCTGCGCCCCTCGGTCTGCCCGGTTTCGTTCAAGGGTGGGATCATCTGCACAGACCAATTTGGGTCTTCGATCCAGTCACGTGCCGGGGCCTTTACGCCAATCCCGCGGCCCTTGAGCTCTGGGGCGCAGCCAGCCTCGCTGAGCTCCTCGCGCGGGACTTTTCGCAACTGTCTCCCGCCGTCCGCAGTCGCATCGAGCGCCTCGGCCAGGCGACGGCGGACGGGTCTTCGGTAACTGAGCGCTGGTCCTTTTATCCCCAGGGCGTGCCCGTGGCCGTCCAGGCCCTCATTTCCACCCTGCCTCTGGACGACGGCGGCCGCGCCCTCCTGTTCGAGGCAGCGGCCGTCGATGTGAAAGGCGGAGAACTGCGCGCCGTCGAGGCGCTGCGCCACACCTCCAATCTCATCACCCTGTTCGACGCCGACGGTCGACGGATCTTCGCCAACCCAGCGTCGTTCACCGCCTACGGAGATCCTGGGCCGGGGTTTAAGGACCGGTTCCAGGATCAGGAGATGGGCGCAGCCGCCTTCTCGGAAGTCATGGGCGGCGGCGTTCTCTCCGTCCTCAGTCCCGTGCGCACCCTGGCTGGCGACCGGTCCCATTATCTGGACGCGCGAAGGGTCTTGGATCCGCTCACAGGGCGGCCTTGCGTCCTCCTTTCCGAGCAGGACGTAACAGCGCAGGTCGAGGCGGAACGCGCCTTACGTGAAGCGCAGGAACGGGCCGAGGTGGCGGAGGCTAAGGAGCGGTTTCTAGCCAATATGAGCCATGAGCTGCGCACGCCGTTGAACACGGTTCTCGGCTTCGCCGGTCTGCTAGCGCGCAGCCCGCTCACGGCCGAGCAGCAGCATCACGTGAACCGGGTGGCCGAGGGCGGCGCCTCTCTTTTGAAGATCATCAACGACGTCATTCGCCTCTCGGAGATGGATTCGGCCGAACTGGAGCTGTCCGAGGCTGTTTTCTCTCCGCACGCCGTCTTCGCCGCGCTTCTTGAGGAGCGGCGTGGTGAGGCGGCGGCCAAAGGCCTCGCCCTCGCCCTCGAGAGCCGTGTGGACCCGGACGTCTTCCTCGTCGGAGACCCTGAGCGACTGAAGGACGTGGCCTGGCATTATCTCGACAACGCCCTGAAGTTTACGGAGACCGGCGGCGTCGAGCTTGGTCTGGAGCTCGCCCTCATCGGCGAGGCCGCCCGTCTCGAGGTCTGGGTCTCCGACACGGGGCCGGGGCTTGGCGGGTATGATCCCGACGGTCTCTTCGAACGCTTCACCCAAGGCGACGACAGCCGGCGCAAGCGTTATGGCGGCGCAGGCTTGGGACTAGCGGTGAGCAAGTCCCTGATCAACCTCATGGGCGGCGCGGTGGGGGTGGAGAGCCGGGCGGAAGGCGGCGCGCGGTTTTGGTTTCGCGTCGATCTTCCCCTCGCCCCTGCCGATGCGTCGCTCGAGGGGGACACGGAAGACGCCGAACGGCCCCTCTGCGTGCTCTACGCCGACGATCATGAGAGCAACCGCGTCCTCATCCGGGCTCTGCTCGAGAGCCAGGGACACCAGTGCGTGACTGTGAACGATGGGGGCGAGGCTGTGGAAGCGGCGCGTGCGGGCGGCTTTGACCTTATCCTGATGGATATTCAAATGCCCGTCCTGGATGGGGTGAGCGCCGCGGCGGAAATCCGGGCGGGCGCGGGCCCGGCGACGTTGGTCCCCATCTTGGCGGTGACCGCCAACACGCTGCACGATCAGATCGACGTCTACCGCGCCGCGGGTATGGACGACTGCATCGGCAAACCCCTCAACATCCCAGAGCTTTTCGCCAAGATCCGCTATTGGGGCGCGCACGGTTCCTCCTCTGTGACGGCGGAGGCCCAGCGCCTGGCCGGCTGACGGCTCGGCAAGGGACGGGGCCCCGCCTTGACGGCGTTCGAGAACGCCCTAGCCGCCCCCGAGGGCGCCGCTGAGGCCCGCGTAAACGCCGAATACGGCGGTGACCACCACCACGATCCCCACGACCCAGCGGTAGACGCCGGTGAGACGGTAGGGGGCGGGGAGGGTCCGCAGGGCCAAGAGGTAGAGAAAGCCGAGGACGATGGGCAAGAGTAAGGCGTTCATCACCTCGACGGCGACGGAGAGCTCAACCAAGTTGATCCCTGAACCCACGAGAACGCCGCCCGCCACCAGGGACAAGGAAAAGATGCCGTAGAACCAGGGGGCCTCCCGCGGCCTATGCTCGAGGGAGCGCTTATAACCGGCCACTTCTCCGAGGCCCCAGGCGGCGGTGAGACAAACGACGATGGTGGCCACCAGGGCCGCCCCGGCCATGCCGGCGGCGAAGGCGACCCGCCCGACCCCGTCCCCCAGGAAGCGGATCAGGGCGTGGGCGATTTCCTGGACATCGCCCAGGGAGGCGTTGGGATTGGTTCGTCCCACGGTCGCCGCGACGGCGATGAGAACAGCGGCCATGATGACCTGGGTGATCACTGCGCCGACGGCGGTGTCCCATCGGGCGATGGGGAGATCGGCCGGCGTCAGGCCCTTATCAAGCACCGCCGATTGTTGGTAGAAAATCATCCAGGGCATGATCACCGCCCCAAGATTGGCGGCCACCAGGTAGAGGTATTTTGGGTTGCCCAGGGGCGCCTGACTGAGCTCGGAGGCCAGGGTCGCGATGTCCGGATGCGAGCGCCAGGCCACAATGACGAACGCCAGTTCGAACAGCCCCAGAACAATGGCGATCCGTTCCACGGATCGGTAGCTGCCGGTCCAGACCATGATCAGGATAAGGGCGATGACCGCCGTCAGCATGACGGGGACAGGAATGTGGAAGAGCAGGGCGACCCCAGCCAGGCCCGACAGTTGCGTGACGATAGCGCCCACGCAGGCGAGCATGAGCGTGCTCACGGAAAACCAAGCCCACCCTTTGCCGAAGGTCTGACGGATGAGCTCGCCGTGGCCTCGGCCTGTGACGAGGCCGAGCCTGAGGGTCAGCTCCTGGACGATGAAGAGGATCGGGATGAGCAGGAGCTGCAGGGCGAGGAGCTTATAGCCCCACTGAGCGCCGCTCTGGGCCGCCGTGATGATGGAGCCCGCGTCGGTGTCGGCGAGCATGACCAAGAGGCCGGGCCCCAGGGTCGCTGCAAGTCGCCGCATGAAAGAGCGCGAGGATGTCGACGTCAATGCAGGGGCCTCGTGTGGCGGAGGCGCGAGCGATTATCAGTTGCACCGAGCCTTGGCCAGGGTTTCCTAGGGCGGAACGTGCGGCGCCGCTTTTGCGTTGACCGGGCCGGCGATGGCAAGCAGCCTGCCCCTTTTCGCGACGGTCAGGACGCCCTGAAAGGTTCAGTCATGGTGAGTGTAGAGACGGCTGACGGCGTATCGGTTCTGACCCTGAACCGACCGGAGGCCATGAACGCCCTCTCCCTCGACCTACGCGCCGCCTTAGCCGAGGCCCTCAGGGCGGCTGAGGCGGATGCTGATGTGCGGGTGGTGGTTCTGACCGGCGCCGGGCGACGGGCCTTCTGCGCAGGCCTGGATTTGAAGGAGTTCCGCGGCGAGGTCCGCCCCATCGGCGGCGCGGTCCCGACAGGGGCCGATCCGGTCCAGGCCTTGGCGGCGGTGACTAAACCCGTCATCGCGGCCGTCAACGGCGTCGCCATCACCGGCGGCTTTGAACTTGTCCTCGCCTGCGACGTGATCATCGCCTCTGAGAACGCCCGCTTCGCCGACACCCATGCGCGCGTCGGCGTCGCCCCGGGGTGGGGCCTCTCGCAGCGGCTTTCGCGCGCCGTGGGCGTCTACCGCGCCAAGGAGCTCTCCCTATCAGGTAATTTCCTGGACGCGAGCACCGCCATGGCGTGGGGCCTCGTCAACCGCGTGGTCGAGGCGGACGCGCTTTTGCCCACCGCCCTCGCCCTCGCGAGGGATATGGCCTCAGCGCCCACTGACATGATCGGCTTCTACAAGGCGCTGATTGACGATGGCTTCGACTTGCCGTTCGGCGAGGCCATGGCCCTTGAGCAGACGCGCTCCGGCGCTTGGAACCGGTCCGTGACCAGCGCGTCGGTGGCGGCGAATCGCGCGGGGGTGATGGCGCGAGGACGGGCGCAAAAGGCGGCGGAGGCGGCCGGCGGTCAGGATGGCGCGCCATGACCCAGACCAACGGATGGCTGGTCCTCGCCGATCCCTACGCAGCCATGACCTTCGCCGCTAACGGCTTCGACAGCGTCACCTTGGACATGCAGCATGGCATGTTCGACGTGCAAAGCATTGCGGCGGTCCTGTTCGCCCTGGCGGGAAAATCCGTGAAACGTCTGGTGCGTCCTGCGGATGCGACGCCCGCACTGGTGGGAAAGATCCTCGACCTCGGCGCCGACGGGCTCATCGTTCCTTTGATCAACTCCGCTGAAGAGGCGCAAAACCTCGTTGAGGCCTGCTATTATCCCCCGCGCGGTCGCAGAAGTTTCGGCCCGCTCGCGGCGTCCGCTCAGCCGCCAGGCGCGCCGGCTTCGCCTCCCGAGCTGTACGTCATGATTGAAACCCGCGAGGGTTTTGCTGCCGTAGAGGCCATCGCCGCCGTCGAGGGCGTCACGGGCCTCTACGTCGGTCCCAACGACCTGGCCCTGGCCCTGGGGCTCGGCCCTGGATCTGATCGCACCGAACCCGTCATGCTCGAGCGCCTCGCCCGCATCGCGTCAGTTGCAGCGTCCCACGGGAAGCGCGCCGGCCTCTACTGCGCTTCTCCCGCCTACGCCGCGAAGATGGTCGAGGTCGGCTTTGACTTCCTGACCCTCATCTCCGACACGGCCGCCCTGGGAAAGGCCGGCGGAGACGCTCTCAAGGCGTTCCGCCATCCAGCGGCGCCAGGCTAAGCGCTTAAACCCCCCTTGGGATCACGGGCGGCTCAGTGGCCGCCTCCAGGCGGACCTCCCGCCATCTTCGGAGGCCGTTTGGCGATCCAGACCGACCCAGCGGCAAGCACGAGAACGCCGCCGATGATCAGAAAAAGGTGGTCGGTGGCCAGCATGACGCTCTGGCTCTGCACGAGGTTCTCATAGGAGCGAAGGGCCTGATCCATGCTCATGCCAGCCCCCTGCATCGCCTGAAGCGAGCCTTGCACCCCGGCGGCGCTCTCGTTGAGGAGTTGCACGCGCGAGGACGAGGCCTGGTCGTCCCAGGCGGTGGTGACGATGGATGTGCCGAACGCCCCGGCGGTAGTGCGCACGAAGCTGATGAGCGCCGCGCCGTTGGCGATCTCGCTGGGGGGGAGGGCTCCGGTCCCGAGGGTCAGGAGAGGAATGAAGAAGAAAGGGACCCCAAAGCCCTGGAGGAAGTTGGGCAGAATGAGGTGTCCGAAATCGATGTTGAGGGCGAAGGTCGAGCGCCAGAACATCATCAAAGCCATCCAGGACAGGCCGAAGGTGATGAGCATGCGCGGATCGAACTTACCGACGAACCGGCCGATAATGGGCGACATGACCACCGCGAGGATCCCGCCGAACGCCGCCGTCTGACCGGCTGAGGTCGCGGTGTAGAGCAGGTTGGTCTGCAGCCAGAGCGGTGAGAGAACGTTGGCGGCAAAGAAGGCGCCGTAGCCGAGAACCATGACCGCCGAGGCGGTGGCGTAGCTTTTGTGCCGGTAGACCCTGAGATCCACCACCGGGGTCGAGTCGGTGAATTCCCAGATCATGAAGGCGATGAACCCGACGGCCGCCACCAGGGCCAGGATGATGATGACCGGCGAGCTGAACCAATCGAGTTCCTTGCCCTTGTCGAGCATGATCTGCATGGAGCCCACCCAAATCACGAGGAGGCCAAGGCCGACGGTGTCGAGCCGACGCTTCACGGCGGGCGTCTCATGGGCTTTGAGCATCCTCCAGGCGAGAAAGGCGCAGGCGGCGGCGATGGGCACGTTGATGTAGAAGACCCACGGCCACCCGGCCGTGTCGCACAGGTAGCCGCCCAGGAGCGGCCCTGCGATGGGGCCAAGGACGGTGGTCATGCTCCAAAGCCCGATGGCCTGACCGGCCCGCTCCTTTGGGAATATCTTCAGCAGCAACGCTTGGGAGAGGGGGATCATTGGACCGCCGCTTAGGCCTTGGCACACGCGAAAGAAGACGAGCACGCCCAAGGACGGCGCGAGGCCGCAGAGGGCCGAGCAAAGGCCGAACATGATAATGGCGGTGACGAACACGCGCACCATGCCGAACCGGCCGGAGAGCCAGCCGGTCAGGGGCACGGTGATGGCCTCGGCTACCGAATAGGAGGTGATGGTCCAGGTGCCCTCGGACGGAGAGACCGCGAGGCCGCCGGCGATATGGGGCACCGAAACATTGGCGATGGTGGTGTCGAGAACCGACATGAAATTGGCGAGGGCCAGGACGAGCCCCGCCGCGATGAGCGCTCCGCCCTGCAGGGGCGTCGGCACTGCGGGGGCGAACGGGGTCGGGCCGGCTCTTGGCGCGGGCGGCCTTCCGGCCATGGTGTCGACGGAGGCCATGGGTCCTCTCCTCAGGATTTCGGAGGCAAGACTAGGCCGGCGCCGCCGGCGGGGCGGCCCTGTGTCCGAGACCGTGTGGCTTTCATCGTCTGGGGCGCCTCATCAAAAAGCCTGAATCCAAGCGCGCAGGCGTAGATCGAGCGTCTCCACCCCGCGCGCACCGGCCTATATCATGCTTTGCCGCCAGGTTCTCAAGGCGGGACGGCGGCCTTTGCGGGCGCCGGCGGCCCGATGAGCGCGGGCTGGAGACCATTGACGCGGCGAGGCGGCGTTGCGCATCAATGCGCGACGTTTCGCACGGGGGGAGAGCGGGGCATGAGGGCGGCTTGGGCGGTGATTGCGGGGCTCCTCCTCGACGCGACGGGTGGCGGCGGGGCCTTTGCACGCCAGCCCTCCCACTGCGTCGATTTCTCGTTTCCCGTTTACTTCAAGCGCGGCTCGACGCACCTGACGCCCGCGGCCGACGCGGCCATCCTCGCCGCTGCGCGGCAGTTCCGGCGCTGCAACATCGCCTCCATCACCGTCGTCGGCCTTTCCGTCCCTAAGGCTGGACCCGACCGAACACAGCTTCGGCTCATGGCGGTCGCGGCCAAGTTGCGCCTGCGGGGGCTGCGTCACCCGGCGCCCAGCATCGCCGCAGCGGTGGTCTCCAAACGCCGTTCCCTGATCGAAGACGCCGCAGACGTGGAGATCACCATGGCGAGGTGAGGGCCGCGTCAGGGGCTCAACCGCCTTGAACCTCCGCGCCGGTTCGGTCTACTGACCCGGGCCCGAAGGGGATAGTGCAACCGTAGGTGAACCATGAAGACCGACACCATCGTCTACCAGGCCGACGGCCTGAATATGATTGGCCACTTTGCCTTTGATGAGACGGCGACCGGCCCGCGACCCGGAGTTCTGGTGTTCCCCGAAGCGTTCGGCCTTGGCCCGCACGCCAAAGGTCGGGCGGAGCGCATAGCCGCTGAGCTCGGTTACGCCGCCCTGGCGTGCGACCTTCACGGAGATCAAACCATCGTGAGCGGGCTCGAGGCGGTTATGGGCCTGCTTCAGCCCCTACGCACGGAGACGGCGCGTGTGCGGGCGCGGACGGTGGAGGCCTTCGCCGCCCTGGCCGCTCGGCCCGAGGTGGACGCCACCCGGATCGCCGCGATTGGGTACTGCTTTGGAGGCACCATGTCCTTTGAACTCGCCCTGACGGGCGCCGACCTCAAGGCCGCCGTCGGCTTCCACAGCGGGCTTGCGGTCACCGCCCCTCAGGATGCAGCAAAAATCAAGGGTAAGGTCATGGCGCTCCTCGGTGCAGAGGATCCCGGCATCGTCGCTGAGGCCCGAGAGACCTTCGCTAAAATGCTGACGGACGCTCGCGTGGACTGGCAGATGACCCTCTATGGCGGGGTAGTTCACAGCTTCACCAATCCGGAAGCGGAAAAGCTCGGCCGGCCGGAGTTCGCCCGCTACGACGCCCGCGCCGACGCCCGCTCGTGGGTTCAAATGTGTGATCTTCTGAGCGAAGCGTTCGCTTAAGGCTTCAGGCCCCTTTGGGGGCCGCGGGCGCCGGTTGCGTCAGACCGGGGCGCTGCGCCGGTTGAGCGCCGACGCGCGCCGGCGCGCAGCCGATTTTGCTCCAAACGGTCCGTCCCGGCGTCACAAGGACGCGGGTGATGCGGATCTTGGGGGGGCGCGGTTTGGTGACGGTTTCGGTTCGAGAGGGCGTGACCACGATGGTCTTGCAGATGGTCTTGTAGGTCGCCGGCGTCGCGTGGGCCACCTTGTGGGCCGGCGCAACGAGCACTCTCTCATAACAGACGACCTTGTGCTTGACGCCAGGGACCTGACGCGTCCCCTCGGGCGTCACAAGCACCCGCTGGACGGTTTGAACATAACGCGCCGGCACGAGAATGCGGCAGATGACCTCGCCCGTGGGTCGAGCGACCTCGTCGCCTGCTGCGCCCTCGCCGTCGAAGCCGTGCGCGGATGTGCTTCGCCGCCACTCCAGATGCGCCGGTCGAGCGAGAACCCGCACGCGGACGGTCCGGTAGACCGCCTTGGTCCGGATCGTGCGCGGCGGTCCAACGGTCTCGGTGACTTTCGCAACCGTGGCGTACCGGGCCGGGACCTCGACCCAGACCACATGGGCGGGCGTGTCGACGACCTTCTCCCGGCGCTGCTCGATCACAGCGGGAATCACGCGCGTGATGACCTCGGGCGGCTGGGGAATCTCCTGGCGCTCAACCCGATAAACCGGATGAGTGCGTCTTTGCTGGAAACATTCTCCTGCGCGCCCCTTGGGAAGTGGCGGGCCGCCGGCGGCGTCCGAGGCGCCCGCGAGGAGCAGGGCGGACAGGGCGACAGGAACCACCCCGAAGAGTCGCATCGATGGGATCGGAGGAGGTGTCGTTCGGCGCACGGAAAGGCCTTCGATGGATGTCGTCCCAAGGCGGGACGGATTAAAGCGACGCGGACACAATTTGCACGCTGCGGGCCATGCCCAAAGTCGGGCCCGCAGAACCGCGGCGTTTGTCCTCAAGGCTTCGCCGCTTGGAGGCGCCCCTGGAATGGATTATGCGGCGAGGGCGCATAGCCTTGCAAGGCGCGCGAAGTGGGATTGGGGCAGGGCGATCTGGCGACGGGGCCGGAACTTGGTCGTCGCGCGCCCAGGGGTCAGGACGGCGAGAACGCCTCTTGTCTTGGAGAGCGGAGCGTGCGGGGTTCGACAGGCGGCGCGGTGAAAGTGCGTCCTTGGGGTTTGCGCTGGCGCGCGGCGTTGGCGCCGGGTCTGACGGCCTTCGCCCTCGCCCTAGCGGCGGCCCCGGCCTGCGCCGGTCCGCCTTATGTCACCGACGATCCTGAACCCACTGATCTTGGCCATTGGGAGGTCTACAATTTCATCGCCGTGGTTGGGGCCGCCGGGGGTTCGTCCGGCCAAGGGGGCGTAGACGCCAACTACGGGGCTGCGAAGGACCTCCAGCTCACGGTGGTGGCGCCCCTCGATTTTCAGTCGGGTCTTGAGACCGGTCCGGGCGATCTTCAGCTGGCGGCCAAATACCGGATCCTGCACCAATCTGATGGCCCTCTGGGCGTTGACCTCTCCCTGTTTCCCCGGGTCTTTGCCCCAACGGCTCCGGCGCGCTTCGGCCCGCGCACGGCCAGTCTCTTTCTGCCGGTATGGATAGAGAAGGATTTTGGCCCCTGGTCCGTGTTCGGCGGCGGGGGATACCAGATCAATCCGGGCGGGGACAACCGCAACTTCTGGCAGTCTGGGCTCGCCGTTGCGCGGGCCTTCGGCGAGACTGCGTCCTTGGGCGCTGAGGTCTACCATCAGACCCCAAACACCGCAGAGGGGCGAGCGTTCACGGGGTTGAACTTCGGCGCCACCCTAAAGGCGAGCCCACATTGGTCAATCCTGCTCTCCGCAGGGCCGGGCGTTCAGAATGCGAGGGAGGGCGGGGAGTATGATGCGTATTTCGCCCTGGAGGCGACCTATTGAATTGGACGGACGCGGAGAAATGCCGTCGCGTGTCGCGCCGTTGCAATCTGCGGCCTATTTGACGTCCGGCGCCCGTCATGTACCGTGAACCTTGGGCTTTTTACCATGTCCGGGGCGCGATCTTGAACGAGCACGAGGCCGCCGAGGCGCTGCACAGAATTGAGCGCGGTTTGAGCCTTGACCGGCCTGATCTGCGCAAATGGCTGTCTGCGTTCGAAAATATTCAGTGGATCGCTGTGGCCGAAGGCGGCTATTGCCTCACAGAGGCCGGGCTTGAAGCCCTTCGCGACTTTAGTCGGAAGTTCGCCAACCTGCCGACGAAGCGCGCTTAAAACGAGCGTTGACCCCCGTTCAGACGTCAGCGGCGGCGGCCCTCGCCCCGATCGCGATCCTTGCCCTCGCGACATCCTTTGACGATAAGGTCCACCTTCGGGTCGCCGACGAGATAGGCCGTGTACGGCAGGCCTGGTCGGCCCGGATCGCCTCTAGAGAGAACTTCAAGGCGACGCACCTGGCCGAAACACGCGGTGAGATCGTCGTCCTCGATACGTCGGCTGAGTTCGACCACCACACCCGAGCCCTTGGGCGGCGCGATGGCGCCCTCAAAGCCGTAACGCGCCCGTTCTATCAGTTCGACCACCGGCGCGGGGGATTTGCGCTGATCCCGAAGCTGGGCCGCCGTCCCATAACTCAGGGTCCCGATCCATCCCGCATGCTCGCGCAGGCGCACGGTTTCGACCGTCTCGGCCAGGGTCGGCCAGCCGCGCAGGGCGATGACAGGGTCATGTCTGCCGAACCAGTCGGTTTGCGGCGCGGCCATGTGGATCAGGACGATGAGGGCGGCGCCGAAACCGAACCACGGCGCAACCCGCGCCAGGGCGCGCGGAATTCGGCCCGAGGCGTCTTCGGCGCCGCGCGCCGCCAGGAGCGCGATCGTGGGATAAAGCGGCGCAGTCCAATGGGCCTGAACCGCGGCGTGGAAACTGTGCAGCACAAGGTAGCCGGCAAATGGGGCCAGGCCGAGGGGGAGGAGGCGCAGGCCCGCGTTGACGGATTGCGTCCAGGGCGTTCGGGCGAAACCTCTGATCGCAAAGATGGCCACAAAGGGATTCACGAGGAAAAACTGCGTGGCGGGGAAATCGATCACATGGCGCGGCGTAAAGGCGCTTGGCGCAAGTCTTGAGAACTGCTTGGCGAAGGACAGCCAGTGGTGTTGTGCGTTCCAGATCAGATTGGGTGCAAAGAGCGCGGCCCCCACGACGAGGGCTAGCCAAGGCCAGGGCGTCAGGACCGTCCGACGGCCCTTGGGGGAGGCCGCCAGCCAGAGAAGGACGCCAGGCCCGATAAAAAGCGCCGAATATTTGGAGAGCGTGGCCAGGCCCGCCGCCGCCCCAGCGGCGATCCACCAGGCGTTGCGCCCGGTGCGCCAGCTCCTGGCCAGGGCCCAGAGGCAGATGGTCCAGAAAAGCGTGGCCGGCGCATCAGGCGTGGTGACCGCGCCCCCAAGGGCGACGGTGAGGGTCGCATTGTACCAGAGCGCCGCCCTCTGCGCCGTTTGGTCGCTCAAGCCGAGCTGCCGGCCGAGATCAATGATCAGAACGCTAACAAGCAAGGTAGCGAAGATGGCGGTCACCCGCGCGCCCAGGGGGTTGTCTCCCACCAAGGCCCGCCCGGCGGCGATCCACCACGCCACCATGGGCGGATGATCAAAATAGCCGAAGGACAGGTGCTCAGCCCAGAGGCGGTAGTAGGCTTCATCCTCCGTCAGGGGAATGACGGCGGCGAAGGCCAGACGGGCCACGGTGAGCGCTAGGAGGCCTGCGACGAGGGCGGGCGACACCTTCCACCGGGCCAGGGGCGCCGCGGCGAGGGGGGTCAAGAAGGGAATGGCCGCCACCGTCACGCCGCCTTGAGGCGCTGCGCCGTCGCGGCGACAGGGTTAAGTCCGAAACCGCCCACCGCGGGAGACGGGGGTTCACCCATCACCTTGAGAGGCGAAGCCTCGGGCGGTCGTGACATACTCATTGGCGTCGCTTTGTCCCGGAGCGGTTACGCGCGGCGGCCGAAATTGCGGCGGACGCAAGCCGGGCCCCCCACCCTTAGGCCCACGCTCAACCGCGCCACATAACCGTTTTCTCCACAACCTCCAATGCGCCTGTGAATGGACCGATCGCCGCGTGGGGAGGTTTGACAGGAGGCGGGGCTCGGCGCCTAGTCTTTGGAACGCGCTTGGAGGCAGGTATGGCGGACGAACTTCCTCAGGGCCTTCAGCTCACGGCCCTCGATCCGGCTTTCCGCGAGGACCCGTACCCGCGCCTGAAGACCCTGCGCGAGCAATGCCCGGTGCGGCGCGATCCCCTGTTCGGATCCGTTTATCTCACGCGCTACGCCGACGTACGCGCGGTTCTGACCGACCGGACCCTCTGGCGCGATCCCATCCGTGCTGAGGAGACCTCCCTCACCTACAAACGGGCGGCCCAGGAGAGGATGGAATGGGGTGAGAACCGGGTGCAGAGCATTCTGACGAGCGATGATCCGGACCACGCGCGCGTTCGCGGCCTGATTACGCCTGTGCTTTACAAGCGCTTCGCGGCATCCCGCCATCTCGTGGACGCCATCGTCTCAAGCCGTCTCGACGCCCTGGACCGGGAGGCGGCGTTCGACCTCATCTCCCGATACGCCGTACCCATTCCCATCGAGGTCATCGCCCATCTTCTTGGCGTGGACGCCTCTCGTCTGGAAGAGTTCCGCGGTTGGTCCGAGGCGATCATCCACACCTTCAATCCGGCGCGCACCCCAGCGCAAACCCAGGAAATGGAGGCCGCCGCCGCCGCCTCAACCGCCTATCTGCAAGAGCTGATGAACGCCCGCCGCCAAGCTCCGGCCAACGATCTCGTCACGGATCTTGTGCAGGTGCAGGCCGAGGGCGGTGAGATTTCCGATGAGGAGATCCGCATCAACTGCAACACGCTTCTCATCGCAGGAAATCTCACGACCACCGACCTCATCGGCAACGGCGTCCGCCTGCTGCTGACACACCCTGAAGAGTTGGCCAAGCTCAAGGCGGATCCGACGCTCATCGGCGCGGCGGTGGAGGAGATCCTGCGCTACGAACCGCCGGTGGATTCCACCGGACGGGTCGCCTCTCAAGCCATGGCAATCGGGGCGTGTCCAATCCGCGCGCGAGAGGCGCTCGCGCCTTCCCTCAGGGCCGCCAATCGCGATCCCGAGGTCTTCGCAGATCCAGACCGGTTTGACATATCGAGGGCCAGGGCCCCGCACGTGGCCTTCGGCGGCGGCGCTCATATCTGTCTGGGCGCGCCCCTGGCCCGAATGGAAGCCCAAAGCGCCCTTCTTGGCCTCGTTCAGCGCTTTCCTGACCTCTCCCTGGCCGAGGGCGAACCCCGCTGGCGGGCCTTGCCGTTCTTTCGCGGACTGGAGAGCCTGCCCGTACGCACGCGCGAGGGCGGCGATGCGCTAAGGGCGAGCGTCGAGGCGGCTGACGCTGATCCTGTCTGACCAGTGCGTTCCCATGCGATTGGCGAAATGCTCGGGTCGGTCCGTCAGATAGTCGGTCTCCAGCCAGAGACGCTTTAAGTGCCGCACCCGTCCTTGGGCGGGGTCGTCCTCATAGGCCGTTCGACCATGCAGCACGTGGTAGTTGTTGATGAGCTGGATGTCGCCGGGCTGGAAATCCATGAGGATCGAAAAGCGACCGCTGTCGGCCTGCTCCTGCATCCAGGTCAGGGCTTCAATGGCCGCCTGCGTCAGCCGGGGCGCGTCGGCGTGGCGCTGCGACGCGAGGATATAGGGACGGATGAGGCGCACGAAGAGGCGCTTTCCCCGTCGGGTGAAGACGGGCATGGGATACCAACCGCGCCCGCCCGGCGCCTGTTCGCCCCGATAGTCGAAAGGCTGTGGGCGGTAGAGCTCTGCGGCGAGATCCGGTCGGACCCGGACGAGCTCATTATGCAGCGCCACGGCGTTCGCCACAGCCGAGCGCCCCCCGCTCACCCCCGTCTGCAAGCACATGAGGCCGACGAGGTCTGATCCGTCGCAGTGGTAGTCGAGGGCGATTTGACCAAGTTCGTTTCCCCGCGCCCTGGCGTCGCCCGGCAGACGGCCCTGGTCGGTAACATCGCCCAGTACGTGGCCGTGGGCGTTCTGAGGCCAAGGCCGCCCGAGGTGCAATCCTATCCCCCAGTAGGCCAGCACCATTTGATCATTGCTCCACCGCTCCCGCGGCAGGCCCCGGATCAGGACGAAGCCCCGAGCGTCCATCAATCCGGCCTCCACCCTTTTCAGGCGCCGGCTTAGGCGGGGTAGCGGGAAATCCGCCTTACGAAGCGCGAGGAGATCCGTGGACACGCGTTTGGCGGTGTCTAAAGCCGCCTCCAGTTCGTCAATCTCTTCGGAGGAGAGATGCTCGGTGTAGAACTGCGGGTCTGCCACGGCGTCCGCCGTCCACACGCAGGCTTCCTCCAGGGCTTCAGGGACGAAGGGCTCAACCCGGTCCATGGCGCGCCGTCCTATGCGGCGGCGGTGGCGGAGGGCGCGCCCTTGGCGCCCCGCACGAGGCGGCCAGGAAGCGCTTCGGTCGCTGATCCATTCTTGTAGGTGGCCTGGCCGGCGACAAGGGTGGAAATGTAGCCGTCGGCCTTCTGAATCAGCCTGCGCCCGCCGGTGGGGAGGTCATAGGCCACCTCAGGGGCGTGAAGCCTAAGGCGA
>Ga0116231_10004101_pt1 | contig 29720 bp, 20 predicted proteins | sample S1TSphgellanicum_2_FD_89695 | JGI IMG/M metagenome (GOLD analysis project Ga0116231, IMG submission 89695) | Host-associated microbial communities from peat moss isolated from Minnesota, USA - S1T2_Fd - Sphagnum magellanicum MG | ecosystem: Host-associated > Plants > Peat moss > Unclassified...
AACTGCAGATGCAGCTCTGTCAGTCACAGGCGTTGCATCAGCAATTACAGCAGCAGATTGAACAGGAATATCTGAATAATTACTTGGTTGAAGGTGAGTGCACTGCAGTTTATGTGACTTTCCACTGAGCATTGGAAAAGTCATTTAACAGTGGCATGCATAAATTTGAACTGAAATGAACTAAAGACATGTTTGTCTTTTGTTTCTACAGATGGATTAGGGCAGAGGGGGAGGCCAAAAGAGGCTGTAAATGCTTCAGAGTTGACATTGTATTTGGATGCTACTGCTCAAGATCGGGAAGAAGAGTGGGTTCAACTGTCAGAATCTCAAGATGGTTGCAAAGGTGAGACACCAATAAAGGCTGAAGTCATAATGAGAGGTACCGAAAGGCTGATCTACATTGACTCATGCATTCCTCTGATAGCTGTATGGTTATTACTTATTACCTTATCCTTTGTCTCACCATCTTTGTAGCCGGGGCTCATCTGGATATTTAAAACAGCAATGTTTGCAGGTATGGAAGAAGAAACTGATTTTGCCAAAGATGAGAACATGAGCTGCAAATTTCGTGGGGTCCAAGATGTGGTAGTTATGCAACAGGGCATTGAGACTGAGATATATGGAGTGGATCCAAAGGGAGAGCAATCATTTGGGGACACAGAAGATGCCCTCAATGTTCTACCTGATAAATATGGGGATGATCCTCCAGCCAGTGAAGCAGTGGCTGAAGAGTTACTTGTTCTTTTACTTAAGGAAAGCAGACCTGATTATAGGCAGGAGCACCAGAAGAATGTTATAGTAGAGCAATCTCAGAGTAATGCAGTCGCAAAGGAGGTGAGAGTTCACTGGGGCCCCCGAGAGACATACAAACACACAGGAGCTCATCTGCTTGAACAGGTCAGGCTTCAAATGCAAATGGCTGGGGTTTCAGATGGAAGAGTTAATGATGGTCAACCTATTGGTGAGCAACAAGAGCAATTTGATGAATTGCTCCAGCAGGTAAGTTTTGAAGCCACCTCTTGCTTGACAGAGTCTAATTTGTGATTCTTACCATCCATTTAATTTCCCCTTAACCAATGGTGCATCTTGACTGATCTGTTTCAGGTCTTGACAACTCATGTGGATAGAGGACAGAGGAATGAAGCTGCTGCACAGCAAACTCCAGACTTTGATGATGAGGAAAAATGGCAGATTGGCAAGTCCAATCTTGACAAATGGCTTCAAGCACTACTTCAAAAAGATGGGGATTCAGCTGGCTCCTCCCCTGCTAATGAAAGTCCTCTTCTTAGTGTTGTCTCCCCAGTTCTCTCAACAGCCAGAGCTTCTATGTGTGGAAACATGGACTTAGAAGTTGGTCAAGATCAGGTTGAATTCATCCTGCAACACAACCAATCAGAGAGCTTAAAAAATTTGAACATTTCTGCATTCTTAAAGCTAGAGCAGGTTGGGAAAGAGAAGAATCAATGGTTTCCAGAGGGGACTCCAACACAACCAATGGTTGCTGGTGCCATTTCTTTTGTTTTTGTGCTCAGTTGAAATTCAACTATGTTAAAAAATTAAATAACCTTAAGCGATAAATATCCAATTGTGGTAGTCGAATTTAATATTGTGTTCTGTGTCCAGGATTCCTTGAAAAGGGTTGGTGAGAGCATGGACAAACCTAAGGGTCTGTGGGGAGGATTGGTGCGGAAGCTGAGCGTGAAGCAACAAACTGAGTTGTCAAGACAATTGCAGGAAGAATCTGATGAAGAGCCTATTGGAGTGGAGACAAAAAACACAGATGAAAACTTAACTCATGTTCTAAACTCACTTAAGAACATAATGCTCAATGAAGAGGATGATGCAAAAATTGTCAAGCCAAAGCCTTTTGAATCAAGGCATGCAGTTAAAGGAGGTGGTGATGAAGCTGACAAGTTGCTCCAAAGTGCAACAAAACCATTTCCAGAGACAGAACTGACAGAACTTCATGCAGAAGATAGTGTTGCAGGATGTGTATTGGATACTCATCTGCATTCAACTGAGAGGAATTCAACAATTGAGACAGATACTGAAAGTCTGAGTAGTACTAACCCAGACTCCCAGTCAATGGAAGGGAAGGATATGTTGAGGATGGGGCTTCGATCGTCGTTCAAAGCAGCCACCATTGCATGGAGGAAGGCAGTTAAGAAACTGGAGACAAAGCTGCAAGAGGGACTTTCTGCTTACCCTCCACTGGATTAGATGTGTTGCTGATGAGAAGAGTGAGTCCATCATACCACAGTCAATTCTCTTGAATGCCAAGCCATTTTACATTTGATCTATGGAGGGGAGATAGCATGGTCTGAAGGTTTCCTACCTGATATGGATCACATACTATCAGGAATGGATGCAGTTAGAAAAGTCATGATTGTGCTGAAATGATAAGTATTGGTTTCCTTTTCTTTCTTCTTTGAGCTCAATTGATGTTAGCATAAGTAAACGGCCTCTTCTGGAGGCCCTCCCTAGTTTGATGCCACAGGAATGTAGGTGGTAGCCAAAATTTCCTGCCTGTGAACCTCATGAGGGCTGACAGAACAGGGTCTAATGCATTTTGAGCGCGAAAATTGAAAGATCTTCTGAGGTGTAATGGGCATCCATTTCCTGCAGATAATTTACATGAAACAGAATTAGGTCTGTGAACCTGAAAATAGGGTAAACCTGAAAATAGTATTATGTACTCATGTTCATTTTTGGGTCAATGGAAAGTTGATCATCCTTGTAGCATAATTGCTTGAGTTGGATTTTGGTACATAAGGGATCGATGTGTTACTTACCCTTGTGGTTGAGTTTTTTCACGTCAGGAAATGGGTTTATCCTTAAATAGTTTGATTATGCTTGGTGATACTGAGTCATGCCAAATTGGCCTATTCTAAGTAGTGTTAGCATGTGACCAAGTTCTCAGTACTCAAAATGTGAAATTTGGAAATGATACATTTTGGGTATAAAATTAGAGAGATGAAGGGTGGTGTAAACAGCATACGGAGATGAGTGCACAAGGGTGATGAAATATGTGGACATGATCAGAAGATTGAAGATAACAAAGTAAGGCTGCAACATCATGTTGCTAATCAAAATACCAATCACATAACAATTCCAATAAAAGTTCTAGTAGGCATCCTTAAGGCAAGCCACGGAATAAAATACTTAGCACATGACTGATGTGGATAAAATCAGGACAATATCCTTCTGCACGTTTCTTTGAAAAATGGCAATGAATAACAAAGTGTTTTACAAATATTATTAGATGTGTTCCACAGCTAAACAAAGAAAAATACTGAACTATTGTTGTTATTCATCAAAGTAATTGTGCTTTTGAAGCTCAACCTCATGCTAGTTGGGTTTCACAACTTCAATTGTCAAAAAATCATTGTTATTGTTTTGCAATTTGAACCTTGCATTGTTGGGCCAATTTTCTGCTATCATCACTAGTTTGTCAAGGGTATTGATGCCAACTTGACATTGCCTCAACCTTGTGGTCTAATAAAGGTTTTTTTCACCTCAAGTGTTTGAGGCAACAAATTTGCAATGGTGGTGGTAAGACACCTCTCTCATTTTCTTTGATTGCAATTTGCAAGTTTTCTATTTCTTGTGTGTGGGGCAATGAGCTTGCAATCACAATGGCAAAACTCCTCTATCATTTTTATTTGTGGTCATTTTTCGTGTTGTGTGTGATGCAACTTGAGTCCATGATCTTGGTGGGACAACTCCTTTGTACAATTCTTCTACTTGTGATCTTCTTTGTGTTATGTGTGAAGCAATAGGGTCATGATCTTGGTGGGAAAATTCCATTATCATGGTTTTAACACTTGTGATCCTTTGTTGTGTTGTTTGCGAGGTGAAGAGCTTGTTGCTTGCAATCTTGGTAGGAAGCCTTTTGTCTTGCCTTTTCTTTTTCTTGTGGTTTATAATTTATTGTTGTGTTGTTTATGAGGTAAAGAATACATGAACATGGTGAGAAGTCCTTTTTAAGCTCTTGTTGTCATTCTCTTTGTTGTGTGCAAGGTGTTAGGTTTGCAATTTTGGTGGCAAGATTAGCATGTCACCATTTTTCCTATTCACATGATCTTTCATTATGTTGTGTGTGAAGGAAAGAGTTTGTTGCTTATGATCTCTTTCGCCTTTTTTTGTTTGTTAAATTAATAGTTGGATTCCCATCCTCTTGTGTGCCACATGAGGAGGTCGAGATCTAGTGGGTAGACTCATGTATATTGTAGTGTTTTTACTTGTGTTTCTTCTCTATGTTGTGATCAAGTGACAAGTTTGTGGATCTTAGTGGGGGAAGATTCCTTTAACAAACTTTTTTGCTTATGTTCCTTCTATGTGTTGATAGTTGGTACATAGTGTGCAAAAGAAATTGTTTGAGTTTACAAGTTTAAAGCAATGGAAGGAGTCTCACTCCCATCCTTGTGATTGAGTTTATAGGAGATAATGAGGATGAAGATGGTGAAATATTACTCGAAATTGAATTAGTGCTTCAACATTTCAAGACAATCACATGAGTTTTCCTTGTAGAAGAGGAGGTGATTTAAAGAATTTTCTTAAGGCAATTACATGGGATCCATAAATTTTTGTTTCGATACCATTGTTTAGTTCAACAACATGGGGATTTTTATGTTTTCAATCAACTTGTCCAAGAAGTTAATGTTGGAGCAACACAAAATTATCTAATGTGTATTACGCCACTCCATTAAATAAAAAAATATTGAGTTCTAATAACATGTTAGACCTCACAATGGGACTCTCAAGTACATGGTGAATATGGTGCTAATATGGGGCAATATGAAGCCAAGACAAAAGTTTAATAACAATTAGAACAATTGATTTTGGATGCCAAAGTGGGAGGAAATAGAAAGATTGGTATTCCTACATATTAAAACTCAATAATTTAAAATTCAAAATCCACCTTAAAAAAATTGAAGCTCAAATTCAATTTACCAAATTCAATTATTAAGAGTTTGTACATGTTCATAACAAAAGAGAATGAAGGTTTGTTTACAATAGGAAGTCCTTTTTATTCATAAGCTAATCATGTTGCAAAATGGAAAAATATTGTTTTTTTTCGTAAAACCTTTGTACATGAACACATACCTATAATGTTTACCACAACAATGGAATGATGTGTGTTCATTACTTTAATACTTGTGCAAAGTTATCGTTATCTTGATTTATGAATGTCTAGACTTGGTTTGATAATTTTACATTTGTTGTGAAATTTATTCATAAAGATTAGGTTAGCTTGTCACGTTATTATTGGCACTTTAATGATGTTTTGATATTTTAGGAATAAATATGGTTAAACAAGTGAAGCCCCTAATTCTAGTAGAATTTAATCTTACATGAATAAATATTTGCTTATGTGAAGGATGAAGGTAAAGATTTGTTTGCCCTTGTCATGGCTTTATCTAATGCTGTGTCATGTGCACCATTGAAATTTCAAAAACTTTTTATAAAAACTTAATTTGGCCATGTGATGTTTAAAGCTTATAAGAACTATGACAAATAAGAGAGTTTGTGTTAGCATGAAGAAATCTTCTCTAAAATGCACATAATCATCCTTGGAGAAAATTAGCATTTGGACCAAGACCTATGGTAAAAATATATAGGAATGAGATCTAATGTGTATTGAGATTTGCTTGTGAAAATTGAAGACCCATTATCAAGATTCATTTTGCATTAAAATATATCTTATTGGACAAGATACCATGAAATATGTTACAACAACCTTTATTATGATCAATAGTTGTTGCATTTGCAAATTCATAATAGGCTAACTTGGGCCAAATTCAATGGTCACTAAAAGTTTTAATCATGTGACCTATTATTGCAATTTAAACTAGTGGAAAGGTTATTGCCTTTTGTATGATGCATTGTATGTTGTCGTAAGATATGTTTTGAAATTGCATGAAGAATATTCTTGTAGGGTGGCAACAATTTCCACCTTGACTAAAATTTTGAAATCCTTTATGCGAGGATTGTGGATGAAGCAATATTGTTTGACAAACTTTTTTTAATCTTTCTTTGTTGCCTTTGATGAGACATGGTTCATGATGTTTTGGTTGTGATGTTGGCTCCTAGTGTACATGGGAATATTTATGCATGAAAAAATACATTGGCCTTGAAAGAGCCAAGGTTATGGTGGAAAACTACAATAATTACTTTCTTATTATTATGTTGATTCAAGTGTTCAAGTTTCATGGTCCAATATATGTCAATACACCTCCACCAATGCCAAATTAATGCATCTCAATGATTGATTTTTTGGGCCTTTTACCTCACACAAAGAAACAATTGAAGGTTTGTTAAAATCAAAATTTGTATTGTACCATTGTATTGATGCAACTATTGAGAATATGATGTTTCCTTTATTGTGGTAAGAAGGTACTTGAAAGCAAATTCTAAATGTTGGTTTTGTAACATGCTAGATTTTGGGCGCCCCTAATTCAAAAATTGAAACAAAATGTATATTTTGTATTCGTGGCATAATCATAAGCTTGATGTGATTTTGTGCTACTGTCGAAAAATTTTCATGGTATAAAAAATTTGGCCAAATGATGCATGTTCTAATTGTGCTCTTGAAAATAAGGGTACCAATCATTTCTTGATAGTAAAATATTGCATTTTTAAAGGAGCATGAAAAGGAACTTCAAAAGCAAGATTATTTTGATGAAAAAGTCCCAATATAAATTGTCTTGATTTTGGAGAAGATTGATCTCACTTGGTTGTTGTGTATTATGATTAGAGATGTCATGGCACAAATTAATCCCCTGGGGTAAGATCTTGTAGTTTTAAAAAAGGTGTTGAAAGCAATTTCCTCTAGCATTTTATAGCAAGAAGTGATGTCAAGGTTGTGAATAATGGTGCTATGATGTTTTTTCAAAAAATATTCAAAAAATAGTGGTCACCTGATTTTCTTTGGCCATTAAGGGAATAAAATTTAATTAAGGATGGAAAGGCTAAATGGTTGTAGATTTGTTCAAATTTTGCTCTCCTAGTACTTTGACAAACCTAATTAGGGTTTCAATATTTGCCCATACAGTTGACATGTTATTAGAAAGCACCTTGGTTGGTTTGGACCTTACTAAATGTCAACCTATTTTTTCTTGAAAATGTTTTTTTAACAAAATGTGAGCCATGATGTATGATTCAACTTAAATAGTTTTTTTTAATCTTGTGTTTGTCTTGTTTTTTATTTTAAATATTTTAATAATGCTATAACATTTTATATGTATTTGCTGTATTAAATAAATTATGCATCGTCATCCTTCATGAATTTGAATATTATAACAATTTTAAAAAATTATTGTAAGTTTATGAACTTAATTGATATGACTTTTTTTCCAAATAAAATAATTCAAATGATGTGTTACTAATGTGTGAGCCATTGTGCATCTTGATACATATTTTTTAGAACTTGAATATTTCAATTATGACAATGTTAAGCCCCTTAAAAGTAATTAACCCTTATTGTAGGTTTGGAAGATTCAAATTTTACTTTTCTATATGTATGAAAAATGAATTTTGTATTGTAACATGGTAAAACATGCATTAAACCAACAAATGCACCATATGTTTGGATTTCATAAATTGTTCCATGTGAATGTGAAAATGGGTTACTTCGTGCAATTTGGAAAGAATTTTGGGAAAAAAATGTATTAAAAATTTTAATTTACTTCTTTAACTATTAAAAACTTCTCTATATCACATTTGATACACTCATGTAATTAAAAAAATCAATTTCATTAAGTGTTGCTTACTTTTTAATCTACTTGTCACATTTTTATTTATTTTTGCCTTCAAGGTTTAGTTTTTTTGCCTATTTTAATGTGCTTTCACGTTAAAAGGACTACTATTTTTGTAGTGTTAAGATTTGTGGGTTGTTTTATACATAGGCATGTGAGAAAGTAATTGCTAAATTTAAAACTATAGGTGAAGAGTCCTTTAAGGACTACACTTTTATTATATATTTACTTTATGACAACCTCACATTGTCAACATCATATATGCACATAGAACTTGGAAGCTTGTTAAACATTTGTTTACACCTCTAGTTATAGAAATTGACTTTACATGGAAATGTTTATTGTGGTGATTTAAATAGAGATTATGTTGTCCATGTTCTTTTTGGTGAAAGCATTGGAGTGACTTCAAATTTGTTTTGTGTGACATGTTTGAGTACTTTGATGCCTTTTTGTTTCTTCAAGGTTGAATATACTCATTTTTTTGTTTTTTGAGTATTGATGTTGCTAGGTTGAGGGTGTTGAAAATGGTAAAGATGGATCAAAGCTTGAGGATGTTGATGACAACTAAGGTGAGCAATGTTTAGGGATGGTTCAAAAAGGTTGGTAACAAAGATGGCATTTTAGATGTTCAAAAAGTTTTGAAAAGTTAACGAGATCAATGGTTATGAGTTTAGATTTTTAGATTTTTAACGTATATTTAATGTTTAAGATTTTGTGGTAATGACAACAAGTAGATGATGGTGAAGGTATTAAATTTTCATTTGATAAGAATCATGGTTAACAAGTAACATGAAAGTTTGTTGGATATGAAAGATTTTTCTTTGAAACTGTGTGAAATGCATATTCATACATGTGAAATTCATTTCAACATGTATGATCACCTTGAATAAGGATTTTTTTTAAGGGTTAGCCATTATAGTCTCTAAGTTCTTATTTGACCAATGTCATTTTCTTTGAAAAACTTTAGTTTGTGTTGACCAATGTTGTTTGGTTATTGATTTTATTTATTTTTTAAATTTTCATAAAACCTTTGGTGCAAGTTAGAAGACAAATTTCTATATTTAAAAATTAAATCCCTTAAAACCTTCAATTTCAGAGACATTAATAATTTGGAACTTAATCCACGTTAAGAATTGGTATGGTTCCATTTACATTGGACTAACCAAAAATTAACAAAATATATAAATATATGTACCCACACTTATGATGAGTGGGGTATTAATGCAAAAGAAAATTGAAAAGGTACACATTTTCCACTATTTGAACAACTTATGTGATGTGTTCCTAAGTCCCTGGTTAGTCCCAAGTTGAGATTAACTTGCTCAAGTTGCAGAAATGCGAGGGACTCGGGGCATGCTCCCAACTTCTAACATTAAAGGGGGTGAGAGGGGCGTGCTGAAAGTTCCGGGATTAGACTAAGAAAGCGACAAGCTACTTAGTTAGTCGGTCCTGCATCCAAAACCAACCAACAAGTTGGTTAATACTCATTCGAGACACTTTTGGTGTTAGGACAAGCCACGGGCAACCTTAGACTCACTTGACTCATTACGGCCCGGACTTGGGGGAAGCCACCACCTTCCCCCATATAGTATTCTTTGTGTCTCATTGTTGCACTTGCATCCAAATGGCACTTTTTCCCAGGATTTCCAAAGTGGAGTCTCGAAACTATCCCGGTTTGGACTCCCGGGACTTTGGGCATTCATAACTTTTCGCCCCGAGCTCGGATTGGGACAAGGTCTGAAGCAAAGTTGTAGCTCTCCTCGAGAGCTTTCCAACGGTGTGTCACACTTCACTTGCACACACCGGGATCGGGTCGATTCCTGACTTTTAGTGGTCGGGAATCAAACTGCCAATTTGACTCCCAGCCTTTCTTTCAACCATAACTTGTGTTGTAGGTGTCCAAATGGCTCATGTGAGACCATTTTGGACATCTACATTTCAAGACCTTTCCAATAGCATAAAAAACACATCAATGTAAGGTGTTTTGACCCTTGCAATCGCGTTCTGAATTTTCGGGAATCTCGAAAGACTCCAAGTCCCATTTTTGGGAGTGTGAGTGGCGACTCACACTTCCCTCAAAGTGGGGTTGCTACATTATGATTGTTCAACAAGTTTTTTGATTTCAAAAATCCATGTTAGAACATTTGCCCCATAACACCTTTTCTAACATGTTCTTTACATAAATGCATAATGTTCATCAAACCTACATCCATCATAAACTTCCAATATCATGAAATTTCAATAAAATCTATGGAAAATCATAAAACAATATGTTCATGCAAAATCCATGGGCTTCAAAATGTAAAAATGGCACAAAAAGAAAAAAATAAAATGTAAATGATGTGTTTTTTTTACTTATGATGTTTTGATGTGAAGTATGTATGATCTTTTTAATTAAATTCATGAAATTATCGTGATGAAATTTTGCATAAAACTATGCAATTTTTGTGTATTAAACATGAACATTCATGTATGTCATTCAAAAACAATGTCTAATTCGTTTAAATATTTAAGATATGAAATACATACAAACATCATTCATATTAACCACAAATGGAATTTTTGTGATTCTTGTATGAACTTATGAAAATCAAATTTCACACGAAATTTGTATGAACCTATGAAACCTAGTAAGTTTGTGATGTGATGTTCTAATCTTAACATGGATGCATGACATTTAGTTCAACCTATTTTGTCAATGTTTTGTTTGTCTTTTGCAATTTTTTCCACAACACTTCAAACTTCACTAGGATTCCCCCATCCTTCCATTGCAAACCTTCCTTGGTGCATGTGTACACAACTTGTTGATCCAAGGGGTGTCCACCTTGTGTGATGTTTGTAAGACAATGAATGTATAAAAAAACTTGATGTAATGTGTGAAACCTCCACATCCATCACTTGTGAAAATGGTTTGCATGTATATGATAGTAGATGATAGTAGATGCATGTGTTTCCTTCAATCATATTCAACTCGTCTTGTAGATGAATTTATGTTACCTTTTCGAAAAATGGGGTTTGCACCTAATATTAATATATAATCATAATCTAATACACACATATTTACTTTTTAAATCACATTCTACATGAGGATTCACTACTTCAAAAATACCACATGCAAAGGAAAATAATTCTTGTGATTAACATTTAATAAAAATAAGTTTTTCCCTTTAATGATTGAAGTCTTCATATGTTTGCACAAATTTGAATGAATTTTTTTTTACATGATTGCACCAACAAAACTTAGGATATGAAAGGGTTAAAAGTTCCCCACTTTCCATCTATCAATTTCTTTCATCACCAAATTTTCATTACACTTCAAAGATGCAACCATGCATATTTGGTAAAAGTGGGTATTGACTTTCCCTCTCCAAACCCACCTCCCATTCTCATTGTTAACTTGTTATAATAAATGATAATTGAGTTAAAATCTTCATTATCAATCCTTAGTTTTCAACATCTAAGTTGTAGTGATTCAACTTCAACTTTGGTCCTTACGGGTATTTGATTTTTGTTGATAATTTCACCAATTCCAACTTCTTTAATATTTTAGAATTAAACAACCATTGGTTTTGGTTTCTTGAAAGAAAATTAGAATAAATTATATAAGAATTGTGGTCATATATTGTAATCATTTTTTTTTGTTGAACACAATGGTTGTGAATCCTCAAACCCACCTTAACAATCGTGGGAGTTCTTTTCATGTTTCTTATAATGCCCAACACTTGTCCTCTCCTTTTGTACTTAGAGTTCCTCACTAGATTGGTGCCACCATCAATCAAATTTGGTAGGGTTATGTCATATTATATATTCTAAACATTTTTTGTCTACCTTTTTCACATTGTTGGAAATCATATTTGCCAAAGCTTAACAATGTGGTTATTGGCTTATGTTGTTTTTACACAAAGTTTTTTAATGTTAAGATTGCATCTTGTAAACCAAAATGGTAGTGGAACAAAAATGAAATGTGTCAAAAAGTAATTGATTTCATTTTTGGACATGTCCATGGACCAAGCAAAAGAATTATGATAAAAACTCAAATTGATTTGTATCATATTGACAATAATCAAAAGTTATCCTTAATAATATTTTACATCTAAGGCCAATTTGGCACCATAAAATGAAACAATTTATCAAAAATGGTGCCAAGTTGTGAACCATATTTAGAAAGAGGTTTAATTTTTCTAAGATTCACCTTTTAGTTATCCAAACCTTGACTAGCACAAAAACTTTAACATAGAAAAGTTGGTTTGCATAGGAGTAGTGAAAGACATGAATTACAAGGTACATAATAAACACCACCATGACTATGGGGGCATTCTAATTACTATGATTCTTTAACTATTGTACTTGTGATGAGAATCTTGGGAGGTCATTATTTTCAAAACTAAGTAGGTAATAACCAAGGACTCAAAAAAGGAAGGGAAGAGGCACCAATCATACTTACATAGCCCCATCAACAAACATTGGAAATGGGTTTTCAAATGTGAAGTGGTATTTACATAATTATGTGTGACAAAAAAAGAAAGATAAGTAAAATAACATAAAATCCAATCATTTTTTACAACATTGCATCATTTTAGTTTTGCAAAACATACATAGATCTCCTTGGAGATCTAGAGCGAATAAAACCACACCCACCAACAAGAATGTCTCTCAAAAATCACAATACACAAATGCATGAACTTACCATTACTTAGTATTGTAATAACTATGCATTTTTATCCAAGTTTTTTTTCTTTTCACAAACCAATTGGAAACACCTAGGAATGAATCCCTAAATTGTTTGAACTTCTCAAATAACTCCATTACCAACACCTTTTTTGCCAAACTAAAAATGTAACAATTCAACCACAAATATCCCAATGTGTATACTGAAACTTTATACATAAATTTATTGCCCATATCTTCTCAAAGTATCTTGTCCAAATGCACCCCTTGTATGCTAATACTTCAAATATGTAATTATCTTTAGGTATTAATACCTCACAACAAATCTTGAATTCCAAACAACAAACTTACCTTAATGCAACCATTGAGAATATGTCTCTCATATTCTTTGCACCTAATATCACGCATAATTTTTCATAGAGAATGGTGAATTTGTTTTTTCTCATCCTTTTTGAGTCATGACCTCTTTTATTAGTTGAACACATTAGTAGTAGCATTGCAAGGTGTATGTAGTAAAATTAATTAACTTCACATTTGCATTATGCACTAACACTTTTCAACACAAACTAAGAATCTAAATCTAACATAAAGTTCTCCTTATTAATTTCTCAATGCCCCTTCTTAGGACCAAAAGTCACCACACACCACTATCTTGCATAAACTTCATCACTAGCATACTCACCCATTTGCACCTACCACATTCATCACACAACAAACAAGATCAAAGTACACACAACAAAAATAACTCAGCACAATAACCTTTCACAACAACATTGTGGTGCCTCCAACTTGTGAACCTCCAATGCAAATGATTTGGAAACTTGTAGAAATTCCTCATCTCCTTTTCAATATGGCAAAAATCCAACAATCTTTAGCAAAATTCCAAAAACAATAAATTGTATCAACTTAGAAACCATCTCCCACCGATTGTCAACCAAACTTTTCATCCTTATAGTTCAACTCCATCAATGTCAAGTAGCAAACAACCCAAACATGGAAAACATTTTCTTTTAGATATTGATCTTCTTTCAACATTGCCAACTCCTTCCAATTGTAATTCTTTGATTCATCTCCAGTTAGTTATTGCTACTCATGAATAAGCAACAATAGACGTGTCATATCTAGACTTTTCCTACAACCTTGATTGACAACAACTTTCCTCATTTCACATAGCAAATTTTGGAGACCACTTCAGACCACACATGGGTTTGTGTGTAAGATATTTCAATTATCGCCTTACATGTTTAAGTTTGCATATGAACCTTTTTTTCTTACATTCTTGTTCTTGGGTGTTTTTGAAATTTCTTAACATTATATTTAATTATGTTTGATGAATCATGTGTGTTTGTATGATCATAAACACATGGAATATGCAATACATGCAAAAAATCTCAATAATATGAGTTTACATTGTTTGTGATTTGATTTTCTTAAAATATTTCCATTGTCACTCAATATGTGACCTTGCATTGGAATCTTGGATGAGGTACAATAGTCAAATCCAATGAATTCAATGGAAGATTGTTGTGACCTTGAAAGAATGCACAACTTTTATGTGAGCTTGCACATTAAAACTGGATGAAGAAGTGTCAAGACATGCTCGTTTGGCTCAGCGACATGGTTTTGGCCTACCTAGCATTTTTGCACAGTTAGTTTGCTGAGGCTGGTAAAAGGTGCAGCAAAGTTGTGCACTTGGCAGACGAATCATGATGATTGGTCCAGGTGTTTTGCTATTAGTAGTCTCTCACCTATTTGGAGTCTCAACTTCAGTTTTGTGCGTGGAATTGCTAAAAAGTAAATAACTAAACTTGGATGTGAGAAACTATTGTGCAGGGTCACATACTGAGCACCGTTGGGGATGCTGTAATTAATCATTTCTTTAGAGTTGTCGTAGCGGCCGCCCAGCATCGTTCAAAGTTCCAAGGTCGTTCTCTCCATCTGTCCCTGTCTTGAACCACCATCGCCATGTTGCCACTAGGGATGGCTTGCAGGGCACCAGTTCCTGCGACATCTGTGGTCGCTGCAAACAAAGTCTCTGCTACGGTTCCATGTTCCTCCTTGCCGCGGTCGTGGTCGTCAATGATCACGGTTTCGCACCGAAGAAGAAGAAGAAGAAGCTTGAACCATGGTGGCGTTTTGAGGCTCAGTGGCATAAGAAGACCAGGTTCATCTTCTTCACCCTTGTTTCGCCTGGTGTGTGTAGTCTTCTTGATTTCTCCTTTTTTCCCCCCTTCAGGCTTTATTCTTATAGTTTGCCCGAGTGTCTACACGCTTGCATTGGTGTCTGTCTGATGAAAAAAGTCGTAGCTTGGCTGTCGAATCTTCGATGGCTTCAGGCTCTTGAAATAGTTGCGGCATGGTGAACATTGACATGATGCAATTATAGTGATCGATCTGCAAGGTGTCGTTCTAACGACTTACTATGCCTCTAATTGTTTTACAGATGCATCTTGTTGACGGACTGATGTCCTCAGCTGTGTTGAAATACTGAAGTAAAAATTCAATGTGCATGTCCGTGAATGAGGGATGAGGACATTACTTGGAAGATGTTAAATTTATGGCAGGTTCAGTAAGAAACCAAGTTGACCTCTGTGGCAGGATCAGACAAATGGAATTGTTAGATTATTCCTGCATGGTGCAGACCTAACTCATGAAGAGTGGACCAAGAAATGTAATTCTAGGGTTCTTTTGCAAACTGTTTGGTGACTGAGCCATGGTCTTCCAGCGGCCTCAATGCCACTCTTATTGCATATGCCCTATATTACTGAATACATCTGCTGATGCTACAGGCTCGTCTAAGCTCTGTCTAATTGTCAGAGCATCACTTCCAGAGAAGGAGGAACCTGCAGATACATCGAAGCAAGTGGAGGAATTCTTCACATTGCTTAAAGTCAAGGTAAGTTTCAAAGAAGAGATTTGTTGTGAATGCTGATATGATTTTTTCTGGGTTTGGTAGTCTTATTTTGGATCAGCTAGTGTCTTGATCTCTAGGAAATGGTGTGTTGTGACAGTGGGAGTCCATGGAGAACAAGACAAATTTAGCAATTTATGGTGGTGGTGGGCTGGTATTCCTATGGTTGTCTTCCTCTATTGTTGGGGCAATCAACACTGTGCCATTGGTATGTTGTCAAGTAGCTACATGCTTATTGTTAAGTGGGTCTGATGTGTTGAAGGAGTCCAAGTGAGACCATATTTTTGTTGCAGAATCACCATTTACATTTGTCTATGAACTACTTACATTCAATGAACAGTTATTTATGAATGCTACAGGATTATCTTTCACATCACCATGATCGCTACTGCATGTGCAATTTTTTGTGTCTGTTTCTCACATGCTATTCAGAAGCTGCACACTTGTATAAGCCATCTGGATGTCTTTGACAAGTTGCCCCAGAATACTTTGACCAAGCAAATCGGCACCCTTCAACTCATGAGATTGTTTGGTGCAACTTGCCTTGGCCCAAAAGTACTTATGTGATTCCTGTATATTTTTGGCTTCATACTCAGCATGAGAAACATTTTGTGAAGAATTTGAGCTTAAAACTTATTGTGAAGGTGCTTTTTTGCATACATTGTTTAGGTCTGGTGTTAATGACATGCCACCAAATTCCAAGCTGATGTACAGAAGCTTGCAGGCATGTTGTCTTGTACACTGTAAGACAGATCTGGGTTACATTTACATTCACCATCATGATACACAATGATGTTAATGGTCCAATTTGATGTGTAGATGTTTGGGTTATGTGAGTAGGGTTGTTTTCATAATTTGTGCATCTGAATGCACCAATCTGTAGAGAGCTGATGTTGTTCTTTTGAACTGGAGTGCTACAGCTTCCGAAAGCCATGGAGCTAATTGGTCTTGGATATACAGGGTGGTTTGCCTACCGTTACTTACTTTTTAAGGTATCCTTCTTTGGTTGAACCTATGATACTGGTAGAAAATAATGATTTCTCCAGTCTTATGAAGTATTGATGGATTCCTGTGTCACATCATCTTCTTGTGTTTCACATGTCTCATCATGCATGGTGCATGTGTTGATTTGCTGTGTTCACTGGATTTCCTTAATGTAGGAAAATTGGAATTTATTGCTCATGCTCTTGCTACTTTTTTAATCACTTAGCTGCTTATGCTCCTGTATGATGCAGTCAAACAGGAAAGAGCTTGTCTCAGAAATTGAGGAGTTGAAGAGCAAGATCACTGGTTCTACAGATGATATTACCAATTAGATGGTTAAAAAACTTGGTTGCATTTAGCAATTTCCTGGTTACTATGGGTGAGATGACATGCTCTATTCTGACAGCTCAAAGGAAGTTCATAGTGTTGTAGTCCAGATGTTGTATGCAAGTTGCAACTGCACTCATGGTCTAGGAATGTTTGAGATACATGTTCTGGCCTGAAGCTTTCTGTTCTTAAGGATCCTGGATGAAAAGCTCTTTGTGCTGCAGTGTGCATGCTGTAAAGAGGCAGCTTCATTCACACCTGATCAACACTAGGCTGAGTCAGTTCTTGCTTAATTGAGCATAGGACTGATATTATATGATGCAGATTAGCCAAATTTGACAGGTGATTTTTGTCAAGGGTTGAAGAAGCATTATATCACCTCCAAGCCTTTCTGCTTGGCAGTCGTGGAAAATACTATATACACTGGCAATTTCTCTGTTCCCTTTCTAAAGGAGTCCATCTGTAGTTTTTTCTAGACAAATTGCATCTTCAGTTCCCTGTATAGTAGTTGCTGAGATTGTATCCAAATATGCAATTATTTGTCTCAGCTCAACATGGTAGATCAATTGACTTGAAAATGTCTATGATAATAATGAATATGAACAGGAGGGTGACACATGTGTTCTCTCTGCTGGGATGTCAATGAGCATTGTTGCTGTCTCTTGTCAAACAGGGTCTCACAAAGCATATGGAGCTTGTGAACACTTTATCCTATTTCAATCAGTTGGTAGGGAAAAGATGGCAGGTGGTGGATTGCTGCCCCTGTTATATTTTGTGTTGAAAAGTTCGGCACCTTTATGTGGCTACTCCTCTGCATTCTGTTTCTTTGAGAAGATGGTCTTATTGTGGTCCATTGGAACAATAGATGGTTGAACTTTGTTGGGGTTGACATGATACATGAAATGTACTTACCAGTGTTGGGAGGTTACCTGTTTCAAGGCCAGTAAATGCTAGTTGGGATTTTTGGGCGGGCTATGCAATGTTTGCAACAAAAATACAATATGCACACCTTATTGAAAAGGAATGAACACATGGGGGAAACATGATCTTGTTGTGATTTAAGATGCTAGGGCATAAGGAACCCATTCATAGCTGTGACATGGAATATTTGAATGTGCCAGTTTTGAAATTGTTCTCTAAGATGATCCATTGTTGCAATACATGCACGGTGGTCTAAAATGGACACTATTTGTGGGAGGAAAAAACAGGCATAACCCATGTCAAAGATGTATGATTGCTTGTGCAAAAACAATTATGCCCATGTTAAGTCCATTCCAAGGGGGGCCAAAATTTCTTGAAGTATGAACAAATAATCACCAATATTGATTAAGTTATGAAATAAGAAAATAATGCCTTTGGCCTTTGATGTTGAAAGTGATGTCACACTCAAAGGAGTCCTAGCTTGACTTGAAAACACAACCCTAAATGAATCGACACACATAAATAATAAAATTCATAAGCATTAACCCTAATATCTATACAAACATGTACAAATGGGTTAAAAAATAGTCTCACAATACGTAATTATACCCTATCTTGAAAAACTAATCAAATGACAAAAAAACCAGTAAACCTTAAAGAGTCATAATGGTATTTTCCCTAACCCTAATAACTATACTAAATATACAAAACAAAAAAATATTAAAGAAACTTATTATGCTCTAGAAATTTGAACTTGGTAATTAAATGCATAAAATTAATGAGTGGAAGAATTAACCCTATGTAGAAAAGCTGACTAAATAGACAAAATTAATAATTGGATGAATTAGTTATATATTTCAAAGCTAATTAAATTATTATTTAAAAAAATGAAGAATACCTATGTTTCTAACCTTTTGTATAATCTTTCCCAAGTTAGCTAGACAATCCCCTTCAAAGATAAATAAAATGAGTCTCTCTTGTTCATATAGTCTAAATCAAAAATTTCCTCCAAAATCCAACCCAAGGTTGATTTTAATTAGTATAAAAAGATGCAATTTAAATCATAATTATTTTTTATGACCAAAAGCCTAAATCTAAACCATATTACTAAATATAATATTGATCACTTTAAATTATTTATTATGTAAACTAGATTAAGTGCATTGTGCTCATAAAAGTCCATAAACTTCACAAAAACTATTTTAGGCCAAATAGAGAGTAGAGACATTGGTTAGCATATTCTCTAAACTTGCAAGATCCTTCCCATTCTTGCTATTCATGGAAGTTCATGGTAGATATTATAACTATGATGGATTTTATTTTTTCATGGGTGATGTTTTATTCATATATTTTCATGAGAGATATTAACTATGAAAAGAAATTTATTTCATGAATTAATTTTTACTCATGGAATTTCATAACAAATATAATGTCTATAACACACCAAAAATCCAACTTGCACAATTTTTGTCCTTGTGGAATTTAGTTGTCCATGAAATAGAGAGATTATAAATAAAGAAAATTTGCATGGACTTTTTTCTTGTGTCATTATATGACAAATTTTATGAACAATGTAGAACTTGGTTTTTTTCTTAAAAACAGAGACTTTGACCGTAAAATTGTCAAGAGAATTTGTACAATTCTTATTACATTTTATTATGGTGGATTGTTTGGATATTGGTGATAAAATAACACGTAATTTTTCCTTGTAAATACAAAAATATTAACTTCCCATTAAGCTATTAGGGTGTGTTACTTGTTTCTTTTATAGGACTTTTTCAAAAATGTGACACAAAAATTAAGGGAAGGAGGCTCTAAGTGTAAAACTCTTTGTTATCTTTCCTTTAAAAAGGTTTTAAATTATTACCCATTTGTGTTTGTAATGGTGCTTGCCCAACTAGTTTTACACCCCTTCCTACCCTAAGAGAGCTTGCCAATTGTTCCATTGTAAATTTAATTTACAATATGCACAATTTTTTATGCAATTAATTTGCAACTAATGGTTAATAATAATTTTGGGCTAAGTTAGTTAACTAGGATAGGGCATGCTAGTTACTTACATACCTAAGCTACCTACCCTACTTATGTAATAATAATAATAATAGCCTACCTAGTTCTATCTTACTAGTTATAATAATAATAATAATAATAAATGCCACTTTAGATGAGGGTCCAAGGTTTTAAGTTAATGAAATAGAACAATTCTATTGGTTAAAAGCCATAAATTGAACCTTTGAAGGTATTAGATGAGGGTTTAAAAACAAAAAGTGGTAAATTGAGGTGAAACTCACATGGCACTTGTTTTGGAGGGAAAATCAATTGGTTCAAACTTATAAACTAGAGCTCAAAAGAACTCATGATTTGAAGAACCAAGATGCAAGCTAATGTTCAAGGTAGGGTCCAATTGAAGGTTTCAATTTGCCTCGAATGGGTCCAAATTGGTTCATGCCAATTTGGACCCTAGACTTTCATCTAATGTGGGCCTAAGTCTAGCCTAGCATAATTTAAGCTAGAATTAGCTCAGCTAGGATAATATTGATAGTAAGAATCAACATAATAATAATAATAATAACTTAACATTTCCTACAATTATGTATAGTGTACAATAATTATAATTACAGTTATGATAATAATTATTCATATATATTAACTACCATATTCAAGATTAATAATTTATAATAATATTTATAAAATTATCACTTATTACACATCTATTATATTGAGCTATAATAGTTAGTATAACTAGTAGGTGGACTATGTTAATATTTCATCTAGACATACTCTAATTTAATATCCCTCGTATACTAAACTAATATATTCATATATGCTACCTAGACCTACGTTATGTTACCTCACCTAGGCTAATATGTATACTTAATTTATTTAGGCTAATACATCTATGGGTAGCTAATAGGTGACATTAATTAGCCTATGTACCCTACCTTACTAGCCACAAAATTAATAATAATATTAAGTTTAGCCTAGCCAAACTTAAAATAATATTAACTTCACTCAAGGTAATTTTAATTAAATGATGATATTATTATTAATTAACTCATCATAAAATTGACTATATTAACTATAATGATTATAGTACAAATATTAATATTTAATATCACTAATTTTATTATTGGATTATTATTATTTTCTTAGGTTATGTTACCCTAGCCTACTTAGTGAAATTATAAGTTAGTATTAGTTTGTTATCATAATTTAATTGAAGTGGCTTATTTAAGTCTAGTTTAACTTAATTTACTCAAGTTCAACCTAATTTAATTTAAGGAATCTTAGTTTTGTCAAAGTAACCTAGTTTAACAAAGTTTAACATGAATACCTTAATTTAGTGTAACTTAACTTACGTAACTTAGTTTACCTTAAATTAGCTTAAGTAATTTAGTTTAATCGAAGAAGTTTAATTTAGCTTGATTTAACCTAAATAAACATATTTTAACCAAATTTAACATGTGTTAACCTAAGTAGCTTCAAGTTTAACTTACAAAGTTTAGTTGAGCATAGGTAAGTCTATTTAAGCCAAGTTTAGCTTAACTTACATGGATTTATTTCACCTAATTTAGCCTAGTTTATGTTATGAAACTTAGTTTAGTCAAGTTTAACCCAAAAAACCTAATTTAATCAAGTTTTTTAAAGTAATATAACATTGCCAAGTTTAATCTAGTTTAACCTTAAATAGCCTAGTTTAGCCTAAGTAAGTTAATTTAGCCAAATTTAGGCCAACTATTCAATTCTAGGCTAGTTTAGCCTATTTGAGTTAAGTTTAACCTAAGTAGCCTTAGGTTATCCTAGGTTTGGCTTAGGGAGGCCTCAGTTAACCTAATAATTTAAGGTATCTTAGGCTAGATTGCTAGGTGGCCTAGGTTAGCCTAGGTCACCTTAAAAAAAGGGAAAAAAAATAGAAGGTGCATTTGTAAACTTATACAACTTAGCAATGTGCACTTGCATAGTTGAAAAACTTGACAATGCGCATTTGTAAACTTGAAAACTTGTCAATGTGTGGAAGTAAAATTGTAAAGTTACAAACTCAGCAATGTGTACTTGTGCACTTGTCAATGTGCACCTGCAATCTTGAGAATGTGCATGTGTAAACTTGTAGACTTGGCAATGTGCACTTCTGAACTTGGCAATGTGTACTTGTGAATTTGGCAATGTGCACATGTAAACTTGTAAACTTGTGCACTTGCCAATGTGCACATGTGAACTTGGCAATGTGCACCTACAATCTTGGGAATCTGCACGTGTAAACTTGTAGACTTGGCAATGTGCACCTATCATCTTGCAAACTTGGAAACTTGACAATGTGCAAGTGTGAACTTGACATTATGAACATGTAAACTTGCAAACTTTGGCATTTGGCAATGTGCACATGTAAACTTGGAAAGTTGACAATGTGCATGTGTGAACTTCAAAGTGCATATGTAAACTTGCAAACTTGAAATTTTGGAAATGGGAAGTTGTCAACTTGGAAACTTGGCCATGTGGACTTGCCAACTTGACAATGTGCACTTGTAAACATGAAAATTGTCAATGTGGGCCTAAGTACCCGGGGGTATGTAGGTACATAAGAAGTGGGTGGTAGGTATTAAGTATGTAAGAGGTAGGTAGGTAGCCTTGTGAGTAGGACAATAGTGCACTAGGTAGGTGGGTAGAAGAAAGATCCCACAAAAATCTTGTTTGGGCAACTAAGGAATGAATTTTAGGCATTGGGCAAAATATTATAAAAAATTAAGGGGCAATGTGAAAAAAATGAGGGCAATCCAAAAAATGAAATCAATTTGGCAAGTTGACAATGTAGCGCTTGCAATGTGAAGTCGACAATTTCATGACATGGAGTTGAAGATTTGGCAATGTGGAATGGGTCAATATGGAGTTGGCAACATAGCACAGGCAATGTGGAGGTGTGGTATTGTTGGGAACGTCTGAAGGACCAATGTACCTTGGGGAACATGGCGAGAACACGTTTGAAACTTGATACGAACACATTCAGAAAATCAAAATCCAGAAAATTCAATCACCCGTCACCCCTCCTGTCCAAAGGAGAAAAAATTGGGGTTCTTGGGTGCATGCTACATCACCTCATTGGCTGAATAGTATTTCAATTCCTAACTACATTCATTATCCATTTTTGCTTAGACTAACACCTTTTTTTTTGGTGAGTACCTATTGCAATCCAACTCAGGAAAATCATTGCATGTGATTAAATGGCATTTCTCCAAAATTGAACAAGTGGGGGTTTTGGGTAAACTCAGATTTCCTGGCTCTGCATTCCAATGTTGAATCCATGTTGAGTGTCAAGGTGATCACATTGATATCCTAGACTAGCTAGTCACTCAATGATCTTCAGGTCTCAATGATAGCCTGCAAGTGGCCTTTAAGTGGCCAAACATTTAGAAGGTTGATTAAAGATTTGTACTTCATTTTCGGTTTACAGCCAGATTTGGCTAAATCTTCCTAGGATGATCCCCACTTTTTCTACATCCTCCACCAGATGATCAATGGCCAGTTTGGCTACAAACAAGTTCACATACTCATGTTTAAAACTAAGACCAAAATCTTAACTAACTGTGAACTTGACAAGTTTGGCCCATGGCTCCCTCTGTTGTGAGGACCATGTACACTTCTAAAACAAGAAATGGCCATTCCATTCCATGGTCACTCCATTTGTACCCCACATGATGAGGAGAGGTGAAACTACTTCACAAGTCGCACGTCAAGTTGTTCTGTGTTGTTGAAGCATTACCATTGCTATTGTGCTCCTCATTATTGATTTATTCTTGTAATTTGCATTCTTGGGGGGCAGGGTATATGACATGATACCCACTAGTCTGCTTACAGAAAGTATTGAAGAAACCTGAAGAGTGACTAGATCATGATATATATGCAGGAGCTTTGGTGCCAGTTTTGCAGTGTAAAAAATCTCAGAGATGTTTTTGCTATATGGTACTTGGATTTGTTCCAAATTGTATTGCCAATTCTATCTTTGTGCAATCCATATGTCAGCTACTTGGTTTGTTTGAAGTTTGAGATGTAAACATGGCAGCAACTTACTTCCAATTTTTCAACTAGCCAATGCACGTGCAATAGACCAATGCAATAGCAATATATCACATTGCTTCTGTAAGGTCTTGTTCTATGCACACCAGAATTTGGGTGGTTTGAAGACAAATTCTTCATAACTTTCTTGAGTGTGTTTAGCAACTGCAGGAACAGGAAATTAGTAGTTGCAACCATAATAGATGCAATTCTGTCACATTGATAATTATTTGAAAGCAGCTGGGTTTTCCAACAGAAATCTTTTATGTAATATCACAGCATGGACCTTGTGAACTCTACAAATTTATTGTTGTTGTTTAGGCACATATTTTTGTCAACATGGACTTTTACAATAGATAAAAGCATATATGCCTGTGTGTGGCATCATTATATTTTTTGGTCCTTCGCTTCATCTTACCTACCTATACCTTAGATGCTCTCATTCAAGTGATTAATCTTGTGGAAATTAATCACCTCATTTTGAAAAAATCAACCATAAAAAAGAAAGTCCATTCAAGTAAATGTAACCTCCATGGCATAGGGCAATGCTCTCAAGCACGTACTCTTTTTTCAAAAGCACAATATAGGGATCACATGGGTTGCATGGGAATGTCATGTAGAGCCATCATGGATTTTTCCCCAGTACCTCTTGAAGGAAGAAATCAAAACAACCATTCTTTTTTTCTGGCCCACCACTGGTGGAGGCCACTAGCATCCTCCACCCCTCCTTTCTCTTTGATTCCTTGAAGAAAATGAGCGGCTTGTTCTCTGCTCTTGCTATTTGGATTTTTCTCTGATGCCTAGAAACCGGGAACCTCTTCACCTCTTCATTCAACTATTGACACATGTCCTATATTGCATTTGTGATACATTGTTTAGAAATCCAAAGAACCAATCTCAGGACCAGACAGAAAAGTCATGTCAAAAACTTTAAAAGTTTCAGAACTCAGCATTGCTCCAGAACGTGTCTTGGTAGCATGTGGGTAGAAACTGGGCCTCAAATAGGACTACAAGAAAGCAAACCAGGACAGCTGAAAATGCATGTTCAGTTGTCCTTTCTACTGAGCAGGAGAAAGATCAAGAAGAACCGTGAGTCCAAGCCCCAGTCTCGTTAGCCCAAAGGGGTGCAACCAAAGAGCTACTTCCAGGTGCATTATCAAGGTGCTTTTCAGTATAGATATAAGTCGTCTCGTTAGCCCAAATGGGCATAACCAAGAGCTACTTCAAGGTGTATTATCAAGGTGCTTTCCGGTATAGATATAAGTCAATAGCCCAAATGGGCATAACCAAGAGCAACTTCAAGGTGCATTATCAAGGTGCTTTCCAGAATAAAGAGGAAACCCCCCAAACACAACAAACACCTGCTTCTTATTAGATACTATGGTAGCTACTACCAAGCACCATCAAACAACTTGCTTCCACTCTGAGTTGTGAATATGGTATGCTGCTGTCAGTTTTGGCACCCAAGTGCACAAATTATTATCATTTTTGGGTGTCAAGGCATTTCAACACCTCTCTTTCTGTCTTCCAAGTTTGTGGCAGAGGGAGTGTAGATGTTTTCTGCAATTTCAATGCAGGTACATAAGTTAGTGACAAAAATGAGGTTTCAAGGTAAAGAAGGAAGGAGATAACTAAGAAGATCAATAGGCAAAGTCAATGTAGAATTATTCTGAAATTTGAGACATATCAACAGAAATTTCTCAAATTTTTGAACAAGGAAATTTTTGAAGATGTCAAATCTGACATCAATGTACAGGTAGTAGGATGTGGGAAAATTGGAATCTCTTGACAGTGCCAGAGTTGTTCCTATATGACACAATGCAGCTTCCTAGCATGGCAAAGTTCTTCACCATATATGGTTTACCTTCTTTTCCTGAAGTATCTACTTCACTCCAAGCAGGACACCCCTAATACAAGTCAACCCCTCCTCCATTAAGTATTTCCCCTTTTATCTCACCCAACTTAAAACTGATTGATCAGGATAGACTTAGGACAAGGAGCTCATCTCATTGTTTTACGAGCTGTGTGCCCTTATGACCATAACTTTAACCAGGAACACTCAAAACAGGGGGAAATCTTCTGTGAAATTCCCCAAAAAAGAATAAATAATCTGCAGCAAGCAACACGTGGTGAACATTCCTCAAATTATGGGGCCAAATGAACAATGCATCTGCTCCTTATGACCATAACTTTAAATCAGCAACAGTTAAAACAGGAAATGTTCCGTGAAGTTCACCAAAAATGAACTCATAGTTCACGGCAACACCCATCGAAGGTTCCTCAAAACGTGGGACCAAACGAACTATGCATTCATGTTCCACAGGAAATGTTCCGTGAAGTTCACCAAAAATGAACTCATAGTTCACAGCAACACCCATCGAAGGTTCCTCAAAATGTGGGACCGAATGAACTATGCATTCATGTTCCTCAGGAAATGTTCTGCGAAGTTCACCAAAAATAACAGCAACACCCATCAAAGGTTCCTCAAAATGTGGGACCGAATGAACTATGCATTCATGTTTCACAGCAACAATTAGTGAACATTACTCAAAACGTGGGACCAAATGAACTAAGCATTCTCACAGCAACACTTAGTGAACATTACTCGAAACGTGGGACCAAATGAACTATGCATTGTTCCACAACAACACCTAGTGAACATTGCTCAAAACGTGGGACCAAATGAACTATGCATTGTTCCACAACAACACCTAGTGAACATTGCTCAAAACGTGGGACCAAATGAACTATGCATTGTTCCACAGCAACAACTAGTGAACATTCCTCAAAATGTGGGAATGAATGAACTCTGCATCATTTCACATTATGTGGGGACTTCAAGCAATCTTTCCAAGATCAAGGCATGATTGGACAAGTTTATGTGGCAATTTGCCTTTCCTATCTGCATTAGTTTCTTGCACGGAAAGAGAAGTGAAATTTTATGATGTCATTTTGGAATTAATTACACATTTAATTACATAATTAACACTTATGTAATTTCACATGAATTTAATTCCACCCCCTTTGATCCTTCAACATTCTTTGCAACAATATTTCTTGACAACTCGTGGAATGGGTGGGGTCGATGGTGCATCCATTCCTCATTTTTGGGACAGATTACATGATTTTTATCCCAAGAAAAGAGTTAACTTTTCTTTTTCTTTTTTCTGGTTTTTTCTGGCACAGACAGACATGGTTCAGCTTTTTTCAATTCTTCATACCTTTCTCTAAAAGTTTCCATTTTGAAGTGCTCATTGAATCTACAAGCTATCACCATCTGATTGTTCATATATCTTATATGAACAACCACTTGCTTGCTAAGTGAGTCTCTATGTAGTTCCAAAAAGTGATGAAGTTTCATTACCTTTTTTAGCCTCCAAAACATTTGATGATATTATTCATGGATGGGTTCTTACTCAACCCTAAGTGTACAATAAACCAGATCTGATTTTTATTGGATTTTTAAATGGATCTATATAATGTTTTTATTTGTGGTGAATTTTTGCATAGTGTAAAAAATTAAGTGTTGTGCGAGGCGGCCAAAGGGCTTTGAACTGTCAGATTTCACTCATGTTGTTACCCAGAATCAACAACAGAGAAGGGACAAGTAGCCTTCCTCACAATGGACACTTGAGATTTTGTGTCACCTATATAAATTGATGAGCACATCTGTTGGATGCTAGAACCTCCTCTCTATATGGTCTCCATAGCCATTCCACTCCCTTGGTATATGATTATCTCCTAGGAGTAGGGTTGTCACATTAAATCTAAAGCATTAAGGCATCCTTGAGGAGTTTATTGAATGCTCAAAGTGGAGCAAGTTGTAACAACATTAAATGTTAGAAGCAAAGATCCTGACAAATCTTGTGCTTGTTTTGTTTTTATGAAGCTCTTCCCATTGCATTTTTTTTTTTTGAAATTGTAATGTTACATGTCAAGTTTTTGTAATTTTCTCATGACTCTAGCTTTGTGGCCAAGGTTAAGACATGAGAGGAGGAGTGGGTTGGGAGAACGTCTTATATTCAAACACACTCTCACAATAGGGCAGTCAAATGATATCTAAATTGAACATGTGATATGGCATTGGAAAATTCTCTTTAGGGGTTACAACTTTGTTTTTGAAAGCTCCTCGATCAAAAATTTCATGTCAAAATTATAATTAGGAATTTTTAGGACTCCTTCTTGGGAGTCCGAAGGCTTTTTGCCACTTTGATGCAACCCCGCCACTAATTACAAACTATATTATAGGAAAGGAGGTTGTGGTTCATGTCAAAATTTGAGTTGTGGTGTGTCTTGTGAGTTTGATTCTTTCATGACTTATTCATGCACCGTTTTGGCTCCAACTTCCATTAATGACCTTCTTTTTAATAGATTTGTGTAAGTTGATATCATTTTGAATTCCCACTTATGAATTCATCTTAGGTTCTCTCTTAGGAGCTAAAGACCATGGCCTAAGTTTGCATCCCATTATGAAATTAGGAATCAACACATTCATTTGCCCCAATATCATTTGACAAATCCAAACATGGGTGTCAAGCTTAATTTATGTTCAATGTAAACAAGTTGGAATGACAATATATGTTAGAAGCCAAAATCTTGACAAATCTTGAATTTGTTTTGTTTCCATGAGACTCTTCTTGTTGGATTTCTATGTTGCAAGTTGTAATGTTACATGTTGAGTTTTTATATTTTATGGTGATGCAAAAAAAGAATGTCATAATGGCTTACAAAAATTAAAAAGGTCTTGTGTTCAAAGTACAAATTCAACTTTCATTCATGAACTCATTTTGATTTGATCTTCTTACTTTAATTTTGATATGATATTTTGTGTTAAAACTTGTGTAAATTTGTTGTGGTTTTCAAGTTCTTGAATGTTTGAAGTGATTGGATAGTGGGGTGTCAAAACATGTGTGTTTTTTGAATGTCCATATTTGAACTTGCCTTATGTTTTGGCTTCTTAAATGTTAATGCTTAGGAATAGCAATAAAGATTGACTAAATATGACACCTTGGTTGATCACACAACTACATGACTAACTTTAGGACACAATTGCAAAATGTCATAATCTTGACCTTAGTCATGTAGTCATAATCAAAATTGAATAAATATGACACCTTGGTTAATCACATGACTACATGGTTAACTTTAGAACATAATTGCAAAATGTCCTAATCAACAAGTTAGTTTTTTGTATAATGTGTATTGTGTATTTATATGTTACTAGATAGAAGTTTTTTTTGGAGATATATGGGATGTTAATGCATGTTCATATTATTAGTTAAAACCATCATTGTACCAAGGTGCAATGACGCTCAATGAACATCAAATGCTAGCATTTCAAAATTGGGTTAATGCATACATGTGACCTTTACTAGTGCACCTATTCAAATTCAACTTTCATTGGTTATCAATGGTGTTGACATGTTGTCATTCATTGAATGCAATTTTAGGTTTTTGTTTGCTTGTATTTTATTTGTTTACTAATTTGGGTTTGGATGCAAGTAATTGGATTTTTGTTGTAATGGGGGGTGAAAGCACATTATTGTGATACATCTTGGACAAAAAATCGTATTTTTTAATACATTTTTATTTTATTTTAAAATCATTTATCATTTTGGAAACACATAAAATGAATTTTTGATAGAAGGTCTCCAACACAATTTTTGCTACCTTTCAAATGGGAGTAATTTAAAAACAAACTTTATGTTTTCACACATTTACACTGGTTTGAATGAAAATTTTCATCGAAATATTTTTTGTTAAATCACATGAATGGAATTCTTTATTTGGTATTGAAATGATACATTTAACCCATATTCAATATCTTATATATAAATTCACTTGGTCTTCCCGTTTGTCTATGATGTGACGTTCTGCTGCATAATCATTTTTTATGTTTCTCCTGCGGAACCGGCCATAGGGAAAAGCATTTTCGTCTAGAATTGGCACCCCCGGGAAACCCGTTTGATTTCTACACAACTGTTCGTCCATCCGTCCGTCTGTGACAGGGCGTTCCGACCCGTTAACGGTCTCTGCGATGCCAATTCTGCTACGTATTTGCTTCTTTTTTTTTCTTTTTTTTTTTGGATTTGTTTTTCGGAAAA
>Ga0116231_10004102_pt1 | contig 29720 bp, 30 predicted proteins | sample S1TSphgellanicum_2_FD_89695 | JGI IMG/M metagenome (GOLD analysis project Ga0116231, IMG submission 89695) | Host-associated microbial communities from peat moss isolated from Minnesota, USA - S1T2_Fd - Sphagnum magellanicum MG | ecosystem: Host-associated > Plants > Peat moss > Unclassified...
AAGATCGAAGGTTCGGGCAACGTCCGCATCGCCGGCAGTTTCAGGGGCGATGTACGCATCGACGGGACTTTCAACATCGAGCCCGGCGCGCATTTGACCGTCCAAGTGCTCGCCGGCATCGTGATCGTCGGCGGCGAGCTCCAGGGCAACATCGAGTCCGCGACGCGCGTCGACGTTCTCGAGGGCGGCGTGATCGTCGGCGACGTCAAGGCTGGCTCGATCACGGTCGCGGCCGGATCGCGGATGCGCGGCCATGTCGAGTTCGGTTGGGATGACGAGAAGCAGGCCCGGCCGCACGACGGTAAATGAGCATGAACGTCGCTCGCCAGGGTCCGGTTGGCGCTACGCGAATCTGTCCGCACTGCAAGGCGACGGTGCTGATGAGCGCCAACATTTGTCCGGGCTGCCAGCACCACCTGCGATTCAACGCGGCTGCCACCGAACCGCAGGCCGCTGGAATTCCCGCCATGCGCCTGGCCGGCACGATCGAGCATGTCGGATCCGAGGAGTGCGAATACTGCGTCGTGATAGCGATCGCGAACGAGCGGGGCGAGAAGATCACCCGGCAAGTCGTCGGCGTCGGCGCGCTGCGCCCGGGCGAACGGCATGCCTATAGTTTCTCGGTCGATCTCATGCCCGCGCGTGGGCCGGGCGGCCTTAAGCGCAATTGATCAGGCCGCGATCAGACCGTCGCGATCAGGCCGGACCCTTCCGTTCAATGTCGATGAAGCGCAGGAACTCGGCGCGCGTCGCGGCGTCCTCGCGGAACGTGCCGAGCATTTTGCTCGTCACCATCGACACGCCGAGTTTGTGCACGCCACGTGTCGTCATGCATTGATGCACGGCGTCGATCACGACACCGACTCCGCGCGGTTGGAGCACGTCGTTGATGCAGCCGGCAATCTGCGCCGTCAGTTTTTCCTGAACCTGGAAGCGGCGCGAGAAGCCGTCGACGACGCGCGCAAGTTTGCTGATGCCGACGACGCGGTCGGTCGGCAGGTAGCCGACATGTGCCCGGCCGATGATCGGGCACATGTGATGCTCGCAGAATGACTCGAACGCGATGTCGCGCAACACCACCATTTCGTCGTAGCCATGCACCTCTTCGAAGGTCCGCCGCAGATACTCGCCCGGATCGCTGCCATAGCCGGAAAACCAATCGCCGTAAGCATTGACGACGCGCTTCGGGGTTTCGCGCAGTCCCTCGCGGGTCGGATCCTCGCCGGCCCAAACGAGCAGCGTCCTGACGGCCGATTCGGCCGCGGCACGCGACACTTTGCGTCGCACGACGCGTGGAATAAGTTTAGGCATCAAGCTCCCCGTCTTCTCTCAAGTCTCGTATCGCCTCAGAATAACATCAGATCCCGGCAGCCCGGCGGCTTACGCCGGGCGAAGCCGCCTTACGGACTCGCGGCGAAAAATATCGATCCCGCTGCGGGATGCCCGGGCACTCGACTCGAGACGGCATTCAAAGCGTGCTGAATTAGTTCTGCGACGCACTGCAGTTCTATAATAAATTCGTGATTGCGCTGACGGTGCCTCGAGCCTTCCGGGCGGTGCGGCTTGCTTCAACAACAATATGTCCTACAGTAGTGCTCAATGGCTTTCACGGCATCTGATTCCCGCCGCCGCGCAAGCGTGCTGCGCTTCATCCTCGCCGGCAGCTTGCTGCTCACGGGCCTCGCGCAGGCGCGACGCGTCGATGCGCCGCCCGCCGCCGGCACGCTCGACGAAGTCGTCGTCACCGGCGAGCGCGCGGGTCCGGGTCTGTGGCACGTGCGGGGACACGGCAGCGAGGCGTGGATACTCGGCACGATCTCGCCGCTGCCGCGCGAGATCAGTTGGCGCTCGCTCGAGGTCGAGAGGACGCTCGCCGAAGCGAAGGTCGTCCTGGTCGGCAAGCCCTTCGAGATCAATATTTTTCGAGTACTTTGGCTGTTCATCACCGAACGCAGTCTGCTCATGGTCCCTGGCGGCCGCAGCCTCAAGGACGTCATGCCAGCGCAGCTGTACGCCCGCTTCGCGCTGCTGCGTTCCAAGTACTCGAAGGAGCCGGACGAATGGGCGCGCTATCGACCCATCATTGCCACGGCGTTTCTCGAGCGCGCGGCTTTGCATCAAGCCGGCCTCTCTGCGCGTCTGGAAATCGGTGCCGAGGTGCGCGAACTCGCGCACAAACATGATGTGCGCGTCGAAGACGTCAAAGTCGCCGGCCTCGGCGACTTCCTCGCCGCACTGAAGACCATGCCGCCGGAGACCGAAGAGAAGTGCGTGGCAGGCGCGCTGGCGACGATCGAAACCGGGCTGCCGCGACTGGTCGCCCGCGCGCAAGCCTGGATCACGGGCGACATCGAGCGTATCCAGAGTCTGCCCGAGCCCGCCGAAGTCGACAATTGCGTGGCCGCTCTCGGCTCCTATCCGCGTGCCGCTGATCTGCTCGCGCAGATCCGCGGCACCTGGCTCGGCGCCCTCGAGGCACATCTGACGCGCGGCGAGCCGGCGCTCGCGGTGATCAACATGGATCTGCTGCTGCAGCCCGGCGGCTTGCTCGAGGAGCTACGTACCGCAGGCTACAGCGTCGATGCACCCTGAGCCGCGGCGCGCATTGCTGCGAGTATCTCCTCGATGAGCAAGTGGCCGCGGTAGGCAAAGCCCGTATAGATCTGCAGCAGGTCGGCGCCCGCGCGCAAGGTTTGCAAAGCGGCGTCGGCCGTCGTGATGCCGCCCACGCCGATGATCGGGAAGTGGCTCCCAAGCGCTGCGCGCAGACGGGAGATCACCCCCAAGGAGAGCGCATGCAGCGGTTCGCCGCTGAGTCCTCCGGCTTGGCCGCAGGGCAGCAGGGCGCGAACAGCGCGCAGGTCGTTGGACGTATTGGTGGCGATGACGCCGTCCACGGCCCAGCGGCGCAGCGCATCGACCAACCCTGAGATTTGCTCGTCGTCCAGATCCGGCGCCACCTTGACCAGCAGCGGGACGCACTTGCCATGTTCGCGCCGCAGTGTTTCGCGCGCCTGCATCAGACCGCCGAGAATCCGGTCGAGACCGTCGCGACCCTGCAGCTCGCGCAGACGCGCGGTGTTCGGTGAGGAAACGTTTACCGCTACGTAGTCCGCACGGGCGTAGACCTTGTGAAGGCAGGCCACATAATCGTGCTCGGCCCGCTCGATCGGTGTATCGAAATTCTTGCCGATGCTGACCCCGCGAATGCCCCGGTAGCGGCTTTGTTCGAGGCGGCTGACGAGATGCTCGACGCCGGCGTTGTTGAAACCCATGCGATTGACGAGGGCCTTGGCCGCGCGCAGCCTGAACATGCGCGGCTTCGCGTTGCCCGGCTGTGGCCGCGGCGTCACGGTCCCGAGCTCGACATGGCTGAAGCCCAGTGCACCGAGCGCGTCGAGGTGGTCGCCGTTCTTGTCGAAGCCGGCGGCGAGTCCCAGCCGGTGGGCGAAACGCAGGCCGAGGCAGTCCACCCCGAGTTCGGGCGGCACCGCCACCTCGTGCCACAAGGGCCCGAGCAGCCCGAGTCCCGCGAGTCCCACATCGTGAGCTGTTTCCGGATCGAGACGCGTGAGCAAGGGCAGCGAGGCGCGCGCGAGCGCGGCCGTTGCGCGCCACTTGATCAATTGACGGGTGCGCTTTGCATCATGATCGATTCACGTTACGCGCAGCGATTCGAATAGTCGAGCCGCCAGCCACCGGTCGAATCCGATAGTTTGCTGATGCCGCCGTGATCGAGATTGAATCGCAAGAAGGAGTCGACCGGGAGCTCGAGCACGATGGTCATCAAGGAGCGCAGCGGACCGATGCAGCTCACGATCACCGCTGCTTGCGGTCCGGCCGCGAGCAAGGACTCCCAGACGGCGCCGACGCGAGCATGCAAAGCCGCATAGGTCTCACCTTCCGGCGGCGCATTGTTCCAGACGTCCCTGGCCCAGACATCGGTCTGTACGCGCGGTATGTCGGCCCAGGGCACTCCCTCCCAGAGCCCGAAATCGAGTTCGTCCAATCGGGCATCGATTCCGGACTTCGTGGCGAGTGCCGCGGCGAGGTGATCGGCAAGCAGCGTGCAACGCGTGGCGGGCGCACTCAGCATGTGTGCGCCGACGGGCAGCAGCGGCACGAGGCGTTCGGCCTGAACCGCGAAGTCGGCCGGCAGAGGCACATCCGAGCGTCCGTGGCAGATGCCAGGCGCAAGGTCGGGCCGCGTGTGCCGGATCAGAAATACGTCCAAGCCGCGATCGCTCCCAAATAGAAACTCACTTCACTGAGCTGTTGCGTCGCGCCGAGATAATCGCCCGCGTGGTTTCCGAGCCGCTGCTTGATGAAGGGCACGGCCGCCAGGCGCATGGCGATCGCGGCGGCAAGGCCGATCAGCCCGGGCGTGCCCAGCAAGGTCGCCGGCAGGAAGCCCGTGAGCAGAGCGAAGCACAACTCCAGCGTGGTCAGCCGCGGCGGCGGCGCGGGACCACGTGACGCCGGTTCCGCGGGGGCGGCGAGCGCCGAGACGACCAGCGCGCGGCTGGCGGCGTGCGCGGCGAGCATGGCGATGCCGAGGCCGACATTCGCGGGCACGGCAAACACGAGGCGCGCCGAGGACAGCGCCATCAGCGTGTTGTACTTGGTGAACAGGAACAGCACGACGACCAGCATCCCGAAGCTCGCGAAGCGCGCCGCACCCTTGCTGTCCGCGGTCTGCTCCGCTCCGCTCTTCGGTGTACCCAGCCCGGTGCAGATGTCGGCGAGACCTACTTCATGGATGCCGCCGGTCAGCAGCATCGTCGCGAGCATCGACAAAACGACCGCCACGCTCGCCGGCCAGACCTGCGCCGCGAGCCAGTAGACCCCACCTCCGGCGGCGCCGACGACCGCGCCCACCAGCGGCAGGAAGCGGGCCGCCGAATCGACGTTGGTATCGCCGAGGATGACCCAGGTCGGCACGGGGATGCGTGTGAAGTAGCGCAGCGCCAGCAGGAACAGGCGCCATTGAGCGATCATGCGCGCCGCCGCTGAGGGGTTGCGGCGGCCGCGGCCGGGCGCGCCAGCATCTCGCGCAAGTAGCGGCCGGTATAGGATTCGTCGACAGCCGCGACGTCTTCGGGCGTTCCGGTGGCTATGATCCGCCCGCCGCCATCGCCGCCTTCCGGACCGAGATCGACGATCCAGTCGGCGGTCTTGATCACGTCGAGGTTGTGCTCGATCACGATCACCGTGTTACCTTCGTCGCGCAGCCGGTGCAGGACCGACAGCAGCAAATCGATGTCGGCGAAATGCAGCCCGGTGGTCGGCTCGTCGAGTATGTACAAGGTGCGGCCCGTGGCGCGCTTCGACAATTCCTTGCCGAGTTTGACCCGCTGCGCCTCGCCACCCGACAAGGTCGTCGCGCTCTGGCCGAGCCGAACGTAAGCCAGCCCGACGTCGAGCAAGGTCTGCAGCTTCGGCGCCACCGCGGGCACGGCGGCGAAGAACGGCAGTGCGTCCTCGATGGTCATTTCGAGAACCTCCTGGATGTTCTTGCCTTTGAAACGGATTTCCAGGGTCTCGCGGTTGTAGCGCTTGCCTTTGCAGACGTCGCAGGGCACGTAAACGTCAGCCAGAAAATGCATCTCCACCTTGATGACGCCGTCGCCCTGACAAGCTTCGCAGCGCCCGCCCTTGACGTTGAAGCTGAAACGTCCGGGTTCATAGCCGCGCGTACGCGCCTCCGGCACGGCGGCGAAGATCTCCCGGATCGGCGCGAACAGTCCCGTATACGTTGCCGGATTGGAGCGTGGCGTGCGCCCGATCGGACTCTGATCGATTTCGATCACCCGGTCGATGTAATCGAGTCCCTCGAGGCGATCGAAATGTGCCGTCCCCGCCGAGGCATGATTCAGCTGGGTCGCGACCGCACGAAACAGAGTGTCGTTGACCAGCGTGGACTTGCCCGAGCCGGACACGCCCGTGACGCAGGTCATGAGGCCGAGCGGGAACTCCGCGCTCAAGCCCTTGAGATTGTTTGCGGTCGCGCCGGAGATGCGCAGCATGCGCTTCGGATCCGGCGTATGGCGCCTGCCGGGTATCTCGATGCGCCGCCGCCCGCTCAAATATTGCCCCGTGACCGAATCCGGATGCGCCGCAATCTCGGCCGGAGTCCCTTGCGCGACGATACGGCCGCCATGCACACCGGCCCCCGGTCCGAGATCGACGACGTAATCGGCTTGTCGTATCGCGTCCTCGTCGTGTTCCACGACGATCACGGTATTGCCGAGATCGCGCAGGTTCACCAGCGTGTCGAGCAGCCGCTGATTGTCGCGCTGATGCAGGCCGATCGAGGGCTCGTCCAAGATGTACATCACGCCCACGAGCCCTGAGCCGATTTGACTCGCCAGGCGGATGCGCTGCGCCTCGCCGCCCGAGAGCGTGTCCGCGCTGCGATCCAAACTCAGGTAGCCGAGACCGACGTTGGCGAGGAAGCCGAGCCGATCGCCGATTTCCTTGACGATCTTGACCGCGATCTCGCCGCGCCAGCCGCTCAATTTCAGCTGCTCGAAAAACGCGCGCGCGCGCGCGACGGACAGTCGCGACACCTCGGGCACGCTCATGCCGTCGACGAAAACGTTGCGGGCAGCCTGGTTCAAGCGTGTGCCGCCGCACTCCGGGCAGGCGCGTGAAGAGCGGTATTTCGCAAGTTCCTCGCGCACCGTGACCGATTCGGTCTCTTTGTAGCGGCGCTCGAGATTGCCGACGATGCCCTCGAATACATGCTTGCGCTTGACCGTGCCACCCTTGCCGTCGAAGTACTTGAAATCGATCGCCTCCGTGCCGCTGCCGAACAAGACGAGCTTTCGCGTTGCCGCGGACAGCGTCTCGAACGGTGCCTCGATGTCGAACTTGGTATGGCGGGCGAGCGACTGGATGAGCTGAAAATAATAGGCGTTGCGACGGTCCCAGCCGCGCACCGCGCCACCGGCGAGCGACAGGTGCGGGTTGCCCACGATCTTGGCAGGATCGAAAAAATCCTGAGTTCCCAGGCCGTCGCAGCTGGGGCAAGCGCCGACCGGGCTGTTGAACGAGAACAAGCGCGGCTCGAGCTCGCTCAGGGAATAATTGCAGATCGGACAGGCGAACTTATCCGAGAAGACCAGCTCGGCGCGTTCCGGATCGTCCATGTAGGCGACGCGCGCCACCCCTTGCCCGAGCCGCAGGGCGGTCTCGAAGGATTCGGCGAGGCGCTGGCCGAGGTCGACGCGAACTTTGAAACGGTCGACGATCGCCTCGACCGTGTGTTTGCGCCGCACGTCGAGCTTCGGTGCCTGATCGAGTTCGACGACCTTGCCGTCGATCCGGGCACGCAGAAACCCGCCCGCCTGCAGCCCCTCGATGAGTTCGGCATGCTCGCCCTTGCGCTCCGCGATTGCCGGCGCCAGGAGCATCAACGCCGTTCCCTCCGGCTCTGCGAGCACCGCATCGACCATCTGGCTGACCGTCTGGGCCGCCAGATCGATATGGTGCTCCGGACAGCGGGGAGTGCCGGCGCGGGCATAGAGCAAGCGCATGTAATCGTAGACTTCGGTGACCGTGCCGACGGTCGAGCGCGGATTGTGCGAAGTCGATTTCTGTTCGATCGAGATCGCGGGCGAAAGCCCCTCGATCGTATCGATATCCGGTTTCTCCATCATCGACAAGAACTGCCGCGCGTAGGTCGACAAGGATTCCACGTAACGACGCTGGCCCTCGGCGTAGATGGTGTCGAAGGCAAGCGAGGATTTACCCGAACCCGACAAGCCGGTCAGGACGATCAACCGATCCCGCGGCAGATCGAGATCGATGTTCTTGAGGTTGTGGGTCCTTGCGCCCCGGATGCGGATATTTTGCATGTAACCAATTACTATACTCGCGACGTCAAGCAAGGGCGCGCCGTCGAGCAGCGATGCAACCGGGCGGTTCGCGCGGCTGTGAGGTGAATTTCTGGCAGAACACGCCCCTTAAGGGCGAGCGACGGCCGGAGTTGGCCATGTACAATGCGGCCATATAGCGGAGAGGTTCGGGTCATGTCGCGCGGTGTCAACAAGGTCATTTTGGTCGGAAATCTCGGCGCGGATCCCGAGACTCGGTCCATGCCCAGCGGCATGACGGTTACCAACATCCGGATTGCGACCAGCGAGTCCTGGAAGGATAAGGCCTCTGGCGCACAGCAGGAGCGGACCGAGTGGCACAGCATCGCGTTGTTCGGCCGACTCGGCGAGATCGCAGCCGAATACTTGCGCAAGGGATCGCAGGTCTTCGTCGAGGGCAAGCTGCGGACGCGCAAGTGGCAGGACAAACAAGGCAACGATCGCTACACGACCGAAATCATCGCCGACAACATGCAGATGCTGGGCGGTCGCGGCGGCGGCATGGGCGGCGGCGGTGCGGAACGTGGCGGCGCGAGTGCCGATCGGGGCACCGGCACGCCGCCGCGCGACGAGTATGACCAAACGCCGCCGCCTGGCGGACCCGCAAAAGAGGATTTCGACGACGATATTCCGTTCTAGCGTCCGCCCTAGTCGTCTGCGAGGGCCTCGCCCGGGAACAGCGCCTCGCTGAATCCGAATTGAGTCAGATCGCGGATCCGCCGGGGATAGAGGATGCCGTCCAGGTGGTCGACCTCGTGTTGCACGACCCGCGCATGGAAATCGCTGGCGGTACGGTCGATGGGTTCGCCCTGCGCATCGAAGCCGGTGTAGCGCAGATGCCGGAAGCGGGGCACGAGCCCGCGCATGCCGGGCACCGAGAGGCAGCCCTCCCAGCCCTCCGCCATCTCATCGTCGAGCCGGGTGAGTACGGGGTTGATCAACACGGTAAACGGCACGGGCTCGGCATCCGGATAGCGGGGGTTGTGTTCGACCCCGAAAATGACCACCCGCAACCCGACGCCGATTTGCGGCGCAGCAAGGCCGGCACCGTTGAGATGTTGCATCGTGTCCCGCATATCGCCGAGCAGCATTTGCAGTTCCGGGCTGCCAAAGGCGTCAACCGGCTGGGAGACCTGCAGCAAGCGGGGATCGCCCATCCTGAGAACTTCGCGTATTGCCATGGTTGCGAGTATCTTATCGGCCTTTTCCACGAGAGCCTATGCCTGGTCTTTTATACATAAAAACCTTCGGCTGCCAGATGAACGAGTATGACTCCGACAAGATGCGGGATGTGCTCGCGGCAGCGCACGGCATGGCGCTGACCGACGATCCTGGCGTCGCGGACGTACTGCTGGTCAACACCTGTTCGGTCCGCGAGAAGGCCCAGGAAAAGGTCTTCTCGCTGCTCGGCCAGTGGCGCCTGCTGAAAGAGGCGCGACCGCAAGTCGTCATCGGCGTCGGCGGATGCGTCGCCAGTCAGGAAGGCGAGGGGATCACCGCGCGCGCGCCGTTCGTCGATCTCGTCTTCGGACCGCAGACCCTGCACCGGCTGCCCGAGATGATCGGCGGACTGCGGTCCACCGGCCGCCCGCAGATCGACATCAGCTTCCCGGAAATCGAGAAATTCGATCGCCTGCCGGAGGCGAGGGCCCGCGGTGCGACGGCCTTCGTGTCGATCATGGAAGGTTGCAGCAAGTACTGCAGTTTCTGTGTCGTGCCTTATACACGGGGCGAGGAGGTCAACCGGCCCTTCGAACAGGTGCTCGCCGAAGTGCGCCAGCTTGCCGGCCGCGGGGTGCGCGAGGTCACGCTGCTGGGCCAGAACGTCAATGCCTATGCAGGTCCCATGGCCGACGGCACGGCTGCCGACCTCGCGACCTTGATCCACGCGGTCGCGGCCGTCGACGGGATCGAGCGCATCCGCTTCACGACCTCGCATCCGCTCGAGTTTGACGATAGCCTGATCGAGGCCTATGCCAATGTGCCCAAGCTCAACGCCTTCTTGCATCTGCCCGTGCAGAGCGGCTCGGATCGGATTCTGGCCGCGATGAAGCGCCGGTATACCGTGCTCGAGTACAAGCAGAAACTGCGCCGACTGCGTGCCGTTCGCCCCGACATCAGCATTTCGACCGACCTGATCGTCGGTTTTCCCGGCGAAACCGACGCCGATTTTGCGGCGACGATGAATCTCGTCGCCGAAGTCGGTTTCGATCAGTCGTTCACGTTCCTCTACAGCCGCCGGCCCGGCACGCCGGCGGCGGCCTTGCTGGACGAAGTGCCCCAGCAAGTGAAGCAGGAGCGGCTCGTTGCGCTGCAGCAGCGCCTCAATGCCCAGGCGCTCGCGATTTCCGAATCCATGGTCGGTACGACGCAACGCGTGCTCGTGGAGCGCCCCGCGAAACGCGATAGGCGCCAGCTCGCGGGCCGGACCGATAATAACCGCTGGGTCAATTTCGACGCACCGGGCGGCAACCCGGATGCTTATTTCAACCGCTTCGTGGATGTATTGATCACGCAAGCCATGCCCCAATCGCTGCGCGGCCGGCTGGACGCGGAAGGCGTATCTTGAGTTCGCTGCCCGCGACTCGCGATGTCTTCCTCGACCCTTCCGACAATGTGCGTCTGGTCGAACTGTGCGGGCCGCTCGACGAACATTTGCGTCTGATCGAAGTGCGGCTCGGGGTCGAGATCAAGCGTCGCGGCAATCGTTTCCAGATCCTCGGGCCCGTGCTCGCCGGCAAGCGCGCCGAGTCCGTGCTGCAGGGGTTGTATGCGCGCGCCCAGCGCGAACCCGTCGACGGCGAGCGTGTGCACATCGCCTTGCAGGAGGTGAATATGCAGGACAGCGGCGGCGATGCCAGCGCTGCGGACGTGCCCGACGAACTCAAGGTGCGCACCTCGCGGGGCGCGATCCGTGCGCGCGGCGCGAATCAGACCGAGTATCTCGCCAAGGTGCGCAACCATGACCTGACCTTCGGGATCGGTCCCGCCGGTACGGGCAAGACCTATCTCGCGGTCGCCTGCGCGGTCGAGGCGCTGCAATCGGAAAAGGTCCGCCGCATCGTGCTGGTACGTCCGGCGGTGGAGGCGGGCGAGCGGCTCGGATTCCTGCCGGGCGATTTGTCGCAGAAAGTCGATCCATACCTGCGCCCCATGTACGATGCGCTCTATGAAATGATGGGTTTCGAACGCGTTGCCAAGCTGATCGAGCGCAATGTCATCGAAGTGGCGCCGCTCGCCTTCATGCGCGGCCGCTCGCTCAACGACTCCTTCGTCATTCTCGACGAGGCGCAGAACACGACCAACGAGCAGATGAAGATGTTCCTGACCCGCATCGGCTTCGGCTCGAAAGCGGTGGTCACGGGCGACATCACGCAGGTCGATCTGCCGAACGCGAAACAATCCGGGTTGCGCACGGTCATCACAATTCTGCGTGATGTGCGCGGCATCGCTTTCACGATGTTCACGTCGCGCGATGTCGTGCGCCACCCGCTCGTGCAGCGGATCGTGCAGGCTTACGAGGCACACACGCCCGATCCGCACGCCTGAAAGCGTGTTGCTGGCGCGGCTGCAACTCGATGTGACCTACTCGGCGCGGCGCCCGTGGGTGCCGACGGCATCGCAGCTGCGCGCATGGGCCATGGCGGCTTTGACCGGGCGCCGCGAGCGGTTTGCGCTCGACGTGCACGTCGTCGGCAGCTTGCGCAGCCGCCGTTTGAACGCGCGCTATCGCGGCAAGGACCGGCCGACCAACGTGCTGTCCTTCGCGGGCGCGGGCAGCAGCCCGGAGGGGCGGCTGCACATCGGCGAGCTCGTGATTTGCGCGCCCGTCGTCGCCCGCGAGGCGCGCGCGCAGGGAAAAATTCCGCAGCAGCATTGGGCGCACATGACCGTACACGGCGTGTTGCACCTGCTCGGCTTCGATCATGAAGACGCCGCCGAGGCGCGTAAAATGGCCGCAGCCGAGGTTCAAATCCTTGATCGGCTTGGGTTTTCAAACCCATACCTGTGATCGAGTATCCTGATGGCCCATGTCTGAACAACCACATGGCGGCACTGGCCGCTGGTTAAAGCGAATTACGAAGTCGATGTCCGGCGAGCCGCGCGATCTCGCCGAGTTCATCGAGGACTTGCGCCAGGCGAGCGAGCGCGGGCTTTTCGACGGCGATGCGCTCGTGATGCTCGAAGGCGTGCTCGCGGTCGCCGACATGCAAGTTCGCGACATCATGGTGCCGCGCTCGCAAATGGTCTTCGTGGAACGCGATGAGCCGCTGCCGCGTCTCATCGCGCTGGTGGTCGAATCGGGGCATTCGCGCTTCCCGGTGATCGGCGAGGATCGCGATCAAATCCTGGGGATACTGCTCGCAAAGGACTTGCTGCGCCTGCAGGCAGCCGGCGACGAGCCCTTCGACATTCGCGAGTATATGCGCACCGTCGTGTTCGTCCCGCAGAGCAAGCGCCTCAACGTGCTGCTCAAGGAGTTCCGGCGCAGCCACAACCACATCGCCATGGTCGTCGACGAATACGGCGGGGTCTGCGGCCTCGTCACGATCGAGGACGTGATCGAACAGATCGTCGGCGAAATCGACGATGAACATGACGTCGAGGACGATCAGACGATCCGCAAGGATGGTGCCCGCGAGTTCACCGTGCATGCCTTGACCTCGATCGCCGATTTCAATGCTTACTTCGGCACCGACTTCGCCGACGAGGAATTCGACACGATCAGCGGCCTGTTGATGCAAGAATTCGGCCGTCTGCCCCGGCGCGGCGAGACGATCAAGGTCGGCGGCCTGACATTCCGGATCGTGCGCGCGGATCGGCGGCGTATCGACCTGTTGCGCGTAACGACACCCACGGACATCGATCCGCCGAAGAACGACGAGTCGGATACTTGAGCGCAAGCGGTCGCGGCGCCTGGGCCGCGTTGTCCTCCCAGCCCCTCGTGCGTTTGGCTGTCGCCTTCGCGACCGGTGCCGTGCTGAATCTCGCCTTTGCGCCATTTGGCTGGTGGCCGGTCGCCTGTCTCGCCCCGGCCGCTTTGTTCACGATCATTCGCGGTCTGCCGCCGCGGCGCGCCTCGGCCGTGGGCGCGGCCTTCGGCGCCGGGCTGTTCGCGTTCGGAACATATTGGATCTATATCTGCTTTCACGGTTACGGTGGCGTGCCGATCTGGTTGACGCTGTTTCTGCAAGCCGGACTCGTCGCGATCATGGCCTGCTACTCGGCGCTGCTTTGTTTTCTCGCGAATCGATTCTGGCTCAAGGGCGGGCCGGCGCGCGATTGGCTCGTGCTGCCGACCCTGTGGGTCTTGCTCGAGTGGCTGCGGGGTTGGCTGTTCAGCGGATTTCCGTGGCTGTCACTCGGCTACGCTTTTCCCGACGCGCCCTTGTCCGGCTGGGCGCCGCTGTTCGGCGTCTACGGCATCACCTGCGCCGCGGCGTATGCGGCCGTGGCCTTGACCGTTCTGGTGTCTGCAGAGGTTTCGGTCGCGCGCCGCCTGATTGGCGCCGGCATCATCGCGATCGTCTTCCTCGTTCCGATCGGGGCATCGCGAATCGCGTGGACGCAACCGTCGGGACCGCCCATTCCGATCGCGGCGGTTCAGGGTGATGTCTCACAGGATCAAAAATGGCAGGCTGACAACCGCGAAGCGACGATCACGCGCTACTCCGAGCTCACGACCGAGGCTTGGGGGGCACGGCTGATCGTCTGGCCGGAGGCCGCTTTGCCGGTACTCGCACCGAGTATTCCGGTTTATTTGCAGGCGCTGCGTACCGCCGGCCGACAACATGATGCCGATTTCGCGATCGGTCTGGTCAACTACGACGCGGCGACGAAGCAGTATTACAACGGCGTGCTCGTCATCAGTGACGCGGGCGGCTGGTATTACAAGCGCCATCTGGTGCCCTTCGGCGAGTATTTCCCCGTGCCCTCGTTCGTGCGTTCCTGGATGCGCCTGATGAGCCTGCCCTATGACGACATGACGCCGGGGTCCGACGAGCAGCCCGCGCTGACGGCGGCAGGCCAAAAGCTCGGCCTCACGATTTGCTACGAGGATTCCTATGGCAGCGCGCAGTTGCCGGTGCTGCGCCAGGCTGGTTTGCTGATCAATGTGACCAACGATGCATGGTTCGGTGATTCGACCGCGCGTCATCAACACTTGCAGATCTCGCGGATGCGTGCGCTGGAGGCTGGCCGCTATTTGATCCGTGCGGCCAATGACGGCATCACAGCGGTGCTCGGCCCCCGGGGCGAGGAGATCGCCGTATTGCCGCAGTTCCAGGAGGGTGTCTTGCACGCGGACGTGCGGCCGATGACCGGTCTTACCCCCTATGCGCGCTGGGGCAACTACCCCGTGCTGCTGTTCTGCGCGCTGCTGCTGATGTTCGCAGTCTGGCGCCGCCGCCGCGGCCTCTGAGCGCGCGCCGCCTTCAGGCGGTGGTGTTGATCGTGCCGCCGAGTGTGGACAGAGAAGTCGTGCCGCTGCCCTGTAAGTCGTTGAGAAAGTTGTTCAGGAAGGACTGCAAGGCCGCAGTCCCGGTCGAATTGGACGCGCTCGACGCCGTAGCCGTCGCGTCGGCCCCACTCGGGCTGCCACCTGTGAGGGCGGTGATGAGATTGTTGAACGCGCTGTTGAGCGAGGACAGGGTACCGGAGGACAGACCTGACGACCCGGTCGAGGAGCTGAGCTCCTGACTCGCGGCAATATCGCTCACCAAGGTCTGCAGCGCGCCGGTCAAACCTTGCTTTGCATACTGGCTGATCGCGCTGGCGTTGCTGGACGCGTTGCCGCTCGAGGTCGGCGAGCCGGTTTCGCTGGGCGTCGTCGCGCCGACGATCGCTGCGGCGCCGCCTGTTGCGCTGCTGCTCGTGGCGCCGGCGCTCGTCGTGCTGGCGGCCGCGCTTGTGCCGCCCGCTGCCTGCGCGCCGGCTTGGCCGAGAGCGCTGAACAAGTCGTGCAGGAAGGCCTGCAAATCCTGACCCACCGTCCCGCTCGACGCCGTGCTGCCCGTGGCGCTCGGGCCCGTGCTGCCGCTCGTGGTGGTCGCCGGGTTTGCGCCGGCCGCGATCGCGGCGGAAGCGTTGGCTGCGGTAGTTGCGGTGGTCGTGGTCGCGGCGGCCGTTCCGGTACCGCCTGGGGCACCCGCTTGGGTTGCGGCCTGTGTCAATGCCGCCAGCAGGGCCGAGACCAGGGTCGTGGGGGAAGTGCTGCTGCTGCTCGAGCCGCTCGCGGAACCAGAACTCTGCGCACCCTGATCGCCACCACTCGACCGGTGGCTGCCGCGCCTCTCGACGGGGCGAATTTGCGCCACCAGGGAGATCAGGCTGACGGTCTGGCTGATACTCGAAATGCTGCTGTTGGACATAGTCGTGGCCCGCGTCTGCTTGGTCGATGTCGGGGTGTCGGCTTGGCCCGCGGCTTCTTGAGTCGCGAAGCCTCCCTCTGGCACAAAACCTGCTTAGTCTCGTGCAGAGCAAGCCCGGCGCACGCTACGCGCTGCGGTGTTTGCCTGCAACGAGGGCGGAACATGCAGAATTCAGACGGTGGCGGCGACAGCGGGACGGCAAGGCTAGGCCGTCGGCGCTCAGGCCGACGGCAAGAACTTGCCGGACGACACCGCCTTAGGGTCTGCCTTGCCGCGCCAAGTAACAAGCTTCAGCCATAAGGAACCAGCATGTCGTTACACTCGATCACATCGTCCATTTCCCAGATGGGTCTGCTGCCGCAAGTCAGCTTCGGCGGTTCGGTGCGCAAGAAGTCCAGCGGAGCGGACAAGGGCGCGTCGGACGCCAGCAGTATCGGCCAGATCCCCGTGGGCGCGGGCCAGAATCTGCTCGCGAACGCCTTGCAGGCCTTGCAACAATCCGTCGGCGCGCAAACCAGCGCCACCTCGCCGACCGCGCCGGGCGTGTCGGCCAGCGGTGGCACGAATGCCGTCGCCGCGGCAACGAGCGCCGAGAGCAGCGTCCAGACGAGCGCCCAGTCGAGCGCGTCGGGCACCGTGGCAAGCAGCAATGCCGCTGCGACACCGGCCCTCACCCGGGAGCTGCAAGGCTTTCTGCATACCCTGTTCTCGGCCTTGCGTCAGGACAGCACGAGCACCGCCGCGAGCGCGACGACCGCCGGCACGCCGGCAACGAGTACCGCGGCCGCCACCACGGTCGCTGCGACGACGAGTTCGAGTGCGAGTCAGTACCAGGGCAGCCTCGTCTCCTCGCTGCAAACGCTGATTCAACAGCTCAGCGGCGGCGGTTCGAGCACGCAGACCACGGCCAACTTGAGCAACTCGTTCAACACGCTGGTTCAGGGGGCCACCGCCGGCAATACCAGCACCGCCAGCAGCACTGCCACCTCGGCCACGGCGGCTGCGGGTAGCAGCACGGCCGCGACGGCGCAGCTCAGCAATTTCCTCCAAGGACTTCTGCAGAAAATCCAAAGCAACGGCTCGCAAGCGCCGAGTTTGCTCGGTTCGCACGTCAACGCCAACGTGTAGCGACTCGGCGGGTCTATCGGTACGATGGACCCGTTATGTCCTCTGCATTTCGGCCGAAATCGGCGGCACACTTCGGCATCAATCTATTCGCGATGTTCGCCGGACTCACGACGATGGCAGCCCTCGCACATTGGCGGCTCCGTGTCTTCGATCCCGTGGAGATCGTACTGTTGAGTGGCGCGGCCGTGGGCATTTCGGTCACGGCCGGGGAATGGTACTGGCGGCGCCGCTCCGCGGCTGCGCGCGACAACGGCTTGGGTGCGCCGGCGCCGCGGCCGATCGATCCCAAGCGCGTCGCGACGCGCTTGCTCGGCTTGCTCGCGACTCTTGCGGCGATCGCGTTTCTTTATTGGCTCTTTCCTGAGTATCACGGCAGCTTCTATGCGGCGTACTGGCACTTTTTGTGGCTGCTCGCGCCGGTCGTCGCACCCGCGGCGATCGTCTACTTCGCCTGGACGGACCCGCGGCTGATCGAACCGCGGGATACCTATTGGCGTATCGGCCGCTGTCTGCTCGGGCGTTTCGCCGATCGGCCCGCTTTCGTCCAAGCCCGTGCGCATGCGCTGGGCTGGCTGGTGAAGGCGTTCTTTCTGCCCCTCATGGTCGTCTATGCACGGGATCAGGTCAACGACCTCGCGACCGTGCTCGCCACGATCGCGAGCACGGGCTGGGGCGCCCACCTCTACCCTCTGTTGTTCCGCCTCGGCTACTCGGCCGATCTTCTGTTTTGCGTCGTCGGCTATGTGCTGACTCTGCGGGTACTCGACTCGCACATCCGCAGCACCGATACCACGGTCGCCGGGTGGCTCGTGGCCCTCGCCTGCTACCAGCCGTTTTACTCCGTGATCGGTACGTATTATCTCTCGTACAGCGAGTCCGACGATTGGGCGAGACACTTCGGCACGCTGCCCAATCTCGCCAACGCCTGGGGCTCGGCCATCCTCGCTCTCGTGATCATCTATGGTCTGTCGACGGTGGCATTCGGCCTGCGCTTCTCCAATCTGACGAACCGCGGCATCATCACCAGCGGTCCTTATCGCTACACCAAGCATCCCGCCTATCTTGCCAAGAACCTAAGCTGGTGGATGATATCGATGCCGTTCGTCAGTGCCCTTGGGCCCGACGCCGCGCTGCGCCACTGCTTGATGCTCGGACTGCTCAACGGCGTGTACTACTTGCGCGCGAAGACCGAGGAGCGGCATCTCGCAGCGGACCCCGCCTACGTCGCCTACGCCGCATGGATCGCCGAGCACGGGCTGTTCGCCCGCCTGCGGCGTGGCGCGTGGATCCTGACACCGAAGGGCTCGAAGTACCGCCCGCAATGAAGTCCCGTGCAGCAGAGGTTGAGGCGGCCTTACCTTGAACGCTGCTCTCAGATCGAGCCTGCGCCCTTCAAGATCGTATATCGGTTGACGAGTTCGACGCCGAGCTGCCGCGGTTCACAGTCGATCAGCAGCACGCCATCGCGCGCCAGGCGACGCAGCAAATCAGTGCGGGCTTGGTTGTACTCGAGGGCCGCCGCGACCTCGAGCGCGCTGTCCTCGGTGACGAGCGCCTGCGCCTCGATACGGGCGACGATCTGTTCGCGCAGATTCGCGAGCACGACCAGGTGACGCGTGCGCAGCAGCCGCAGTGCCGCGCCGAGTTCGGGCGCATCCTCGTTGCGGCAGTTGGTGATCACGACCAGCAGGCCGCGCTTGCGCTGGCGGCGCAGCAGTTCCGTTGCCGCCAGTCCATAGTCCGAGAAAGTCGGCGAAGGTTCGACTTCCGCGAGCCCAGCCATCAGGGCATTGAGCGCTTGTCGACCCTTGCGGGGTGCAAAGCATTTTTCAGCGCCGGGCGGGGTACCGAAGCTCATCGCCCCGACGGCGTCGCCGTGGCTCAGGGCGACGAAGGCGAGCAGCATCAGTGCGTTCAAGGATTGGTCGAAATGCGTGGTACCGACCCCTTGCTGCGTGTCGTCGGCACGCATGCGCCGACCGCAGTCGAGCAGAAACATCACGCTCTGATCGCGATCGTCCTGAAACTTGCGCACGATGGCGCGCTGATGCCGCTGGGTGGCCTTCCAGTCGATATGCCGGATCGGATCGCCCGCGCGGTAGTCGACCAGTTGGTCGAAGTCGGTTCCCGCACCGCGCCGCTGCGCGTTCTTGAGACCCGGTGCGGTGAGCCGGCGATCGCCGGCGAGCCATGCAAAGCGCGCTTGCTGCGCGAAGTTAGGAAAGACACGCCGCGCCTGCGCTGCGCCGAGCCGCAGGTTCAAGTCGAGCAGCCCGAGACGCGAACGCAGCCGGATTTGAGCCGGCTCGAACCCCCGCATGCCGCGCCTCGAGGGCAGCACCGTGAACTCCAGGATCTGACGTTGCCGCGGGCCCACCGAGAAGCGCAAGGGCATGCCGGTCTGTTCCAGCCCCGGACCGGCGTGCTCGTAGAGTTCACCGCTCACATGCGTGTCGCCAGTGTTTTCGAGTCCGATGCGGATCGTGACAGGCACTCCCAACGCGAAGGCCTGGGGCAGCTGGCGCTGCAACAACAGCGGCCCGCTGCGCCAGCGTTGCCGGCTCAAGTACCCATCGAACGCCAGTGCCAGAGCCGCGATCGCGACGAGACCGAACGCCAGCCAGCGCAGCGGCACGGTCGCGAGCGGCGCAAAGGCGAGTGCGGTCAGCACCAGCGTCGCACCCCAGAGGAGCAACAGCAAGGTGCGGGACGGCAATGGCGTGATGCCCATCAGCGCAGGGATCAGACGCGCGGCGCGGCCGTCGCGTCGAGGATCGCGGTCAGCAAGTCATCGACGCGACGTCCATCGAGCTGGGCGTCGGCGGACAGCACCACGCGGTGTCGCAGCACCGCAAGCGCCACGGCCTTCACGTCGTCGGGCAGTACGAACGAGCGTCCGGCCATCAGCGCGGCGGCCTTCGCCGCACGGACGAGCGCGATCGGCCCGCGCGGCCCGCTGCCCATGGCAATCCCGGGCCAGGCTCGGGTCGAGCGCCCGATACGCACCGCGTAGTCGACGACCGAGGGATCGATGCGCTGGCGCGCCACCAAGGTCTGCAGCGCCGCCACGGCACGCTCGTTGATGACCGGCGTCACGCCCGAAAGCGGCAGTTTGTCTCCGCTCTGATCGGTCGTCGTGCGCAGCACGATGTCGACTTCTTCGCTTTGACTCGGATAGGGCATGTCGATCTTGAGCACGAAGCGATCCAACTGTGCTTCGGGCAGAGGATACGTTCCCTCGGTTTCCAGTGGATTCTGGGTTGCGAGAACGATGAACGGACGGGGCAGCGGCCGCGCCTCGCCCTCCAGGGTCACCTGGTATTCCTGCATGACTTCGAGCAGCGCGCTCTGCGTCTTGGCCGGCGCACGGTTGATTTCGTCGGCGAGCAAGACGTTCGTGAACACCGGGCCCGGTACGACGCGCAGTTCGCGCGTCTGCGGATCGAGCACGGCGTGCCCGGTGATGTCGGAGGGCATCAGATCGGGCGTGAACTGGATGCGTGCGACTCTCAAGGAGATCGCCTGAGCCAGCGCCCGCACGAGCAAGGTTTTGCCGAGACCGGGGACTCCCTCGATGAGCACATGACCCGAGACCATGAGCGCGATCAAGGTCTGCTCGACCACCTCGTTCTGGCCGACCAGGGCATTGCCGATCTGCACGCGCAGCTTCGCGAGGATTTCACCCGCCCGCAAGATGGTGTTGGATTCTTCGGTCATGCGTGATCCTTCGATGAGAAGAGAACTTGTGTTTGCAGACGCCTGCGGGTCTGCTCGAGCAGCGCGATCGCGGCGCGCTCGTCGCGCGCTCGGCGCCCGGCAGCCGGTCTCATGGCCCCTTCGAGTTCGCTCGGCGCGACGCCGGCGCGTGCCGCGATCAAGGCAACGCGCTGCGCTCGATCCTGGCGGTCGAAGGACACGATCCGCTCGCGGGCACTCTCTTCGAGGCCGCGTACCGCCGCCGCGTGCAAGGCTGCGAGACTGCGACTGCGCCACGCGAAGCGCGCGTTCGCGCGGATCTGCTCGCCGAGCGAGCGTCGAGCGACCAGAGGCGCGGGCGCCAAGGGACCGAAGCGGGGAAAATTGCGCCAGATGCTGCAGGCAATTGCCACGCCTAAGCAGCCGATCGCCGGCGCGCCGAGACGCCAGAGCAGCGCGAGCAGAGGTTCGGCGCGGTTCGGGGCGACGATCCATAGCTCATCGCCGTGCATGAGCGCCGCGGCCTCGACGAACACGCGAGCATGCTGGTGCTGGAACAATTCGGTATTCGCAGTCAACAGCGAGGGACCGATGATCGTGACGCTGCCATGTCCCAAGGCGACGCGCAATACCTGGGTGCCGGCAGGATCGTGCAAGGCCCACGAGGGGGTCCGCTCGCTGCTGAAGCCGTTGCCGACCCAAACGTCACAGACGCGCAGGTTCTCATCCGTAGGTCTGCCGTCGACGCTGACTTGCATGGGCGGGCAATCCTTGCGAATCGCGCCCACGGTGGTAGCGGCCGGCGGCTGCGCAGCCGGGTTCGGCAATGCGCCGCCCGGTGCCGACCCGTCCGCTGCGGTGGCGCCTGCAGCCGGCGGGCGCACCGGCACGAATTTGATGCCAGACCAGCGCCGCAGTTCGGCGCTGCCCGCGAGTACATGGCCGGCGAGAACCAGTCGACCGCCTGCTGCCACCCAATGCTCGAGCGCCTGGATTTGCGCCTGCGGCAGGCTGCGAATGTTGAACGTATCGAGCAGCAACACGCCGTCGCGACCCGGCAGTGAACTCAAGGAAGCGACGGTGTGGGTGCGCAGCCCAAGAGTGCGAGCCAACTGCTCGATCCCGTAGTACGGATTGGTGGCCGCCTCGCCGCGCGGCTGCGACGGCACGGATACCTCCTCCCAGTACGTGTTTCGCGCGATCCACACGCCGACGGCGAGCAGGGCCGCGAGCGGCAGCAGGCGCAGCAGATCGTCGCGCGTGAGCTTCGGTACGTTCGAGGTCGGCACGGCTTTCAACCGAGCGCTGCGACGAAGCGTGCGCACAGCGGCAGCACGGCCTCGGCGCCGGTCGGTGCGCCCGCATAGACCGTATGCTGCCAGAGCTGCACGAGCTTGCGGAAATATTCCACGCCGGTCGCATCGAGCCGGCCATCGACTGCGCGCAGGACCTCACTCTCGGTTGCCGCTGCACCGATCGCGATGCCGTGACGATGCACGGCGCGCGACAGTGCGCCGCGGTACAGCAAGGAGAGCGCTGCGCGGGTATGGCCCGCATCGAGCAGTGCGCGTGCGGCTGCGCCGATGTCGTCGGGCAGGGACGCGGGACGAATGTCGAGAGCGCCGATCTCGGTCCGAGCGTCCAGGCCCGCGCTCGCGACTCGCGGTGCCCGCAGCCCGGCTGCGCGATAGACCCAGACGCCGAGAATGCCGGCCGCCATGAAGCCGAGCATCCACAGGACGAGGCTCGCCGCTCGTCCGATGAAGTCGAACAAATTCACGAGCCAACGCCGCAGTTCGCCCGGTTTTGCCGGCTCGGGGCGCGTCTCGCCGCCCACCCAGCGCAGTCTGCGCGACTTGGCCGGGCCCCCCAGGTCCGGATCGGCGCGGCCGCGCTCGACCGCCGCGTCGATCTCGGCGGCACTCGGCGCCACATGCGCTTGCCCTGCGGTGTCGAGTGCCTCTGCCGCTGTTGCTGCCGCGAGCCACAGCGACGCCAGCACGGCGAGCCGGACCTCAGGTCGGAAACGCACGCCGAAATTCCTGTTCGATATCCCAGGCTTCGAGCTCGACGCGGCGGTTCAGGTACATGCCGAAACCCGCCGCCACATAGAAGGGTTCGACGAAGCTGATTGCCGCGGCGTAGGCGATGATCGTGAGCAGCTGCTCGCCGTTCTCGCCGAGGAAAAAACCGCTCCAGCTCGCCGGCAGGTGATGCGGAGCGAGCCAGGCTTGCAAGGAGACGAGGCTCGCGACGAGCGCCAATTCGGCGGCGGCAAAGGACTGCGTCATTAGCCTCGCGACACCACGGTGTTTCGCAACCAGTTGGCGCAGTCGCGCACGCAGCGCCGGGCCGGACAACCCCTCGAGCTGGTGGACCGGCTGCGTGAAGGCGCGCGAGCCGCTGAGTCGGCGCAGCGTGAGCGTTGCCGCGAGTTGCCGCCACAGGACGTTGCGCTGCGCGCGCCACACGGTTTTTGGCGTCGTGCGCTCCCCGAACAAGGCCCGCGACAGCGCGAATAGTATCGTGCGATCCAGCCAGGGCTTCGACAGCCACAACAGCAAGGCCGGCAGCCAAGGGGCGATGTCGAAACTCGCAAGACAAACGGCCGTCCAAGGCAGGAGAACCGCGATGTGGCAGCCGAATACCGAGGACAGCTGCGACTGCAGCAGGCGCACGCCGAGATCACAACCCTCCCAGCTCGTGCGCGGCCGCAGCACCACGCAGATCGACTCAAACTGCATGGGGCCTGCGCAGAAAGAACAAGATCACCAGGCACCAGCAGATGGCCGCGCAGCTGTACTTGGCCGCCGGCGTGACCCAGGCGGCCGAGGACCAGAAGGCCTCGAGCACCGCCGCGATCAACAACATCGCGGCGGATCCGAACATGATGAAGCTGGTCTCGCGCGCGGCCGCTTGCAGGGCGTCGAGGCGCGTCAAGCGTTCGGGCAACAGCACGGCCCGGCCGATGCGCATGCCGGCCGCGCCCGACAGGACGATGGCGGTCAGTTCGAAGGCTGAGTGCGTGGCGACGAAGGGAAAGAACGTGGCACCAAACCCGCGGGCGCTGACGTAGCCGGCGACCGCACCGATGATGACGCCGTTGGAAGCCAGGAAGAAAAGGCTGCCGAGCCCGAGCAGGACGCCGGTCACATAACACTGAAAGGCGATCCCGATGTTGTTCTGGACATAGAAACCGAACATCGCCCAATCGCTGCCCGCGTCGCGCAGTCGGCCGATAGCGTCGCCCTTAGGGTTGTACATGTGCTCGTACTGGGACGCGGTGTTCTGATCGACCAGCGACAGGATCAGGTCGGGCTGCAGGTAGGTTGCGAGGCCCATCGCGAGCGCCGGTACCAGGAACAGCGCGGCCGCCACCGCGACGTAGGCGCGGTGTGCGCGCACCATGGCGGGAAAACGCAGCAGCAAGGCCGTGCCGATGCGCCGCAGGCCGAATTCACTCTGCCGGTAGATGATCTGGTGGGCGCCGGCGGTGAGCTGTGCCAGCCGCCCGACCACGTGCTCCGGAAAGTTACGCGCTTGCGCGAGCGCCAGATGCTCGCAGCTCATGCGGTACAGCGCCAGAAAGCGCTCGGCCACCAGCTCGCGCTCCCGTTTGCGCAGCAGTCCTTCGAGTTCAGTCCAGGCGGCCTCGTGGGCGGCCTCGAATTCGAGCGGAGTCAAAGCCTTGAGCTCCCTGCGCTCGCCGTGCCCGGCCGCTCGCCATGCAGCCAGCGCGCGATGCCCATCAGTCGGGAACTCACCGAGCCGCCCATCGCGGGGGGCGCCGCAGCGGCCGCCAGCGAGGCAATCTCTTCAGCACGCTCCGGCGTCAGACGGCCGGCGCGCCACCCGAAGGCCGCGATCGCGACCCGCTGGCGCGGCGTCAGCGGTATCGGCGGCGCGACGGGCTCGGCCGGGCCGAAACCGCCCTGAGTTGGCGCCTGCGTGCGAAACGCGACGAGCGTGCCGCCGGCAAGGTCGCCCAAGCGCCGGCCGTCGGGCCGGAGCAGCATCGTCACCACGGCGAACCCATAGAACGCCGGCAGCGAGTCGACGACGCGCAGCAGATTGCGGATCAGGGAGGCGGCGGGCGTGATCGGCAGGCCGTTCGCCATCAAGACCCGCAACCCCATGATGCGCTTGCCCGGTGTCGCGGCGATCGGCAGCAGCTCGAAAATCACGGGATAAAGCCAGCTGAGCGCGAACGCGCAGAGCAAAGCCAAGCCGAGCCCGAATCGCCCCGCCGCACCGAGCGCGCCGGCGATGCCGATCCAGATGGCGAGGCGGATCGCCGCATCGATCAAATAAGCGATGCAGCGGACGGCGAATCCGGCCGGACGAATCGCGATGGCGATGCCTTCGGGCGTCTCCGCCGTGACGATCGTGTCGACCGCGTAGCTCAAGAACTGACGACGATCGTATCGGCGATGTAGTCGTGCAAACAGCGGCGCGCGCCGCCGAAGATCCAGAGCAGATCGACGAGCGCATAGAGGGTGCCCGCCAGCGGAATGCAGCTGAGCAGGGCGCTCACGACGTTGCGCAGCCAAAAAATACGTGCGAGACCGGCGCGCGAGCCATCGGGGCGCACGACCTTGATGCCGACGATCCGCTTGCCGATGGTTTGTCCATGGCGATACACGAGCACGGCGGTCACGATCCACAGAATCGAGGCGAGCAGCGCCCCGCCCCAAAAAACCTCGCCGGTGCGGATCAGAGCCGTGACCAGGTCGATGGTGTTCAGGTTGCCGCGCGCCATTTGCGTGCGCACGGCGGCATCGCTGAATAAGAGGAAATAGGCGGGACCAAACGGCATTCCTAAGATGATGCCGTCCAAGATCGCGGCGCCGAGGCGTGCAACCCGGCTCGCTTTGCGCGCATCCGTGCCGCCGGCCGCAACTCGATCGGCGACGAAACTCTTCGGCGGGGCGAATTGATTGTTCGATTCCGTGACCACGCGGGCTCCTTGCGACTTGCCCGGCATCATAGCGCGGGCGGGGCTGCTTCCGGTATTCTGCGCAGCCACCATGCATGAACGATATGAACCCGCCGTCGTCGAGGCGCAGGCCCAGCGGTTTTGGGATGAGCAGCGTTGTTTCGTCGCGAAGGAAGACCCGGCGCGCGAGAAGTACTACTGCCTCTCGATGTTTCCCTATCCGAGCGGGCGGCTGCACATGGGACACGTGCGCAATTACACGATCGGCGACGTGCTCGCCCGATTCATGCGCATGAACGGCCGCAACGTCCTGCAGCCCATGGGCTGGGACGCCTTCGGCTTGCCGGCCGAGAACGCGGCGATGGCGAACGGTGTGCCACCCGCGAAATGGACATACGACAACATCGCGACCATGAAACGGCAGCTGAAATCCCTGGGGCTCGGTCTCGACTGGACGCGCGAATTGACCACCTGCCATCCTGACTACTATCGCTGGAACCAGTGGCTGTTCCTGCGCATGTTGGAGAAGGGCATCGCCTATCGCAAGACCGGGCAGGTGAACTGGGATCCGGTCGACCAAACGGTGCTCGCCAACGAGCAGGTCATCGACGGCCGTGGCTGGCGCACGGGTGCGCTGGTGGAAAAGCGCGACATCCCGATGTACTACCTCAAGATCACCGATTACGCCGAAGATCTGCTCGCCGCCCTCGACGGGATGCACGGTTGGCCCGAGCGCGTCCGCACCATGCAGGCGAATTGGATCGGCAAGAGTGAAGGGATCAACCTCGGCTTCCCGTACGAGCTCGAGGGGGTGTCCGGTGTGCTGCGCGCCTTCACGACGCGTGCCGACACGATCATGGGCGTGACCTTCTGCGCGGTGGCTGCCGAACACCCGCTGGCCGCCCATGCGGCACGCAGCCGTCCCGAGGTTGCCGCGTTCATCGAGGAGTGCAAGCAGGGTCTTGCGATCGAGTCGGCGTTCGCCACACAGGAAAAGAAGGGCATCGCGACGGGTTTGACCGTGCGCCACCCCTTGAGCGGCGAGAATATACCGGTCTGGGTCGGAAACTACGTTCTAATGAGTTACGGCGAAGGCGCCGTCATGGGCGTGCCCGCCCACGATGAACGCGATTTCGCTTTCGCCCATCAATACGCATTGCCGATCAAACCGGTGATCGACGTCGACGGACGCGCGTTTTCGACCGAGGCCTGGCAGCCCTGGTACGGCGAGCACGGCCGCTGCATTCACTCGGGTCCCTACGACGGCTTGCAATTCGCAGCGGCCATCGATGCGATCGCGGCCGATCTTCAGGCCCTTGGCCTCGGCGCCAAGCAGACGACCTGGCGACTGCGCGATTGGGGCATCTCGCGCCAACGCTACTGGGGTTGTCCGATTCCCATCATTCAGTGCGCGGCCTGCGGGTCCGTGCCCGTGCCGGACGCGGACCTGCCGGTGTTGCTGCCCGAGGACCTCGTGCCCGATGGGGCCGGTAATCCGCTGGCGCGGCATGCCGCGTTCCTCGAGTGCCGCTGCCCTCGCTGCGGCGCCGCCGCCCGCCGCGAGACCGACACGATGGACACCTTCGTCGATTCGTCGTGGTACTTCTTGCGCTTCGCCAGCAGCGATGCCCGCGCAGCGATGGTCGATGCGCGGGTGGCTTATTGGCTGCCCGTCGATCAGTACATCGGCGGTATCGAGCATGCGATTCTGCATCTGCTCTATTCCCGCTTTTGGACGCGCGTGATGCACGATTTGGGCAGCGTCCCCTTCGCCGAGCCGTTCGCCAACCTGTTCACCCAGGGCATGGTGCTCAACGAGGTTTTCTTTCGCAAGCCGGCCTCCGGCCGTATCGAATACTTCAATCCCGCCGATGTCGAAATTACGGTCGACAAAGCAAGCGGGCGGCGTATCGCGACTGCGCGCGTTGACGGCGGCGAGGTCGAGTCCGGCGGTGTCGTGACGATGTCGAAGTCGAAAAGCAACGGCGTCGACCCGCAGGCGCTCGTCGACGAGTTCGGGGCCGACACGGCCCGCTTGTTCACCATGTTCGCCGCGCCGCCCGAGCAGACCCTCGAATGGTCGGATGAGGGCGTGCAGGGCGCGTACCGGTTCATCAAGCGGCTGTGGAAGGCGGTCTACGATCACCTTGCCGCCGCGCCGTCGGAGCCTGTCGCCGTGAGCTTGAGCGGCAATCTGAACGACGCGCAGCGCGCGCTGCGGCGCCATGCGCACCAGGCGCTCGCGAAAGTGACCGACGACATCGGCCGGCGCCGTACCTTCAACACGGCCATCGCGGCCGTCATGGAACTGCTCAATGCGATTGCGAAGTTCACGCCCGCGGTCCCCGCCGACTGGGCCGTGCAGCGCGAGGCGCTGCGGCTCGCCGTGACCTGCCTGTCGCCCATCATCCCGCACGTGACGCACGCACTCTGGTATGCGCTCGGCGGCGAAGGGGCGCTCATCGACGAGGTTTGGCCCAGCGTCGACCCGGCGGCGCTTGAGCAGGCGACGCGCGAGATCGTCGTCCAGGTGAACGGCAAGCTGCGCGGCCGTATCGTGGTTGCGGTGGACGCCGACGAGGCCAGCGTGCGCACCGCGGCGCTCGCCGATCCTGCGGTGCAGAAATTCATCGGCGCCGCACCGCTCAAGAAGGTGATCCTCGTGCCGGGTAAACTCGTCAACATCGTGATCTGACGGTGAGCGCCCGCACGTCCAGCCTGCTGTTGCGCGGCGTCACTGCGGCGATTTTGGGTTGCTGCCTCCCTGCCTGCGGCTTCCGAATGGTCGGCAGTACCGGTCCATGGCCCGAGGTGCTGGCGCGGCCTTATCTGCAACTCAAAGATCCCTATACGGATTTCTCTCGCGGATTCGAGCAGCAATTGAAGGCGAGCGGTGCGCAACTGCAGCCGCTGCCGGCCGGCGCCACCGCGACGATCGAGGTGACCAGGGACACGGTCGAACAGCGCACCCTGTCCGTTTCTGCGAGCAACATTCCGACCGAGTATCTGTTGATCTATACGGTGACCTTCGAAGTGCGAGGTCCGGATAAGATCCTGCTGCCGCCGCAAACCTTGACCCAGCAACAGGACTACAGCTTTGCCGAGAATGCGGTCCTCGCCAAGGAGCACGAAGCGGACATCCTGCGCCAGCAGATGGCGCGCAATCTCGTCGCGATCGCGATCCGGCGCCTGGACCGGGTCAAGTAGCCGGCATTGGACGGAGCATGAATGTGCTGCCGCTCAGTGCGATCGATCGCATGCCGCTCTGTGTGCTGCTCGATCGCTACGGACTCGAATTACGGCTCGTCGCGGCTGCGGCAATCATTCCCGGATCCTATTGGGGCGAACGCGAGGCGGGCCTCGTCGGCGCGCGGATTCATGCGCGGCTCGACACGCCGATCCATTCGGTCTTGCACGAGACCGCGCATTTCGTCTGCATGACGCCGGAGCGGCGCGCGGGACTCGATACGGACGCCGGCGGCGACCATCAGGAGGAAACCGCGGTCTGTTACTTGCAGATTTTGCTCGCCGGCCTGCTCCCGAATGTCGGGCAGCAACGTATGGTGCAAGATATGGACACCTGGGGTTATACGTTTCGCCTGGGCAGCGCCGGCGCCTGGTTCAAGGACGATGCGGCCGATGCGCGCGACTGGCTCGCCGCCCACGGACTCGTCGATGCGCAGGGGCTGCCGACTTATGTCTGTCGCTGAGCCGACCTCGATGGCAAGGCGCGGCATCACCGTCGGCCTCACGGCAGTGCTGGCCTCGGCCTGTACGCGACTGACATTCTTTGCCGCGAACGCGCCGACCGTGTTCGGCGCCTATACCCGCAAGATCGACATCGCCTACGGGGAGGATCCGCTGCAACGCCTGGACGTTTACCTGCCAAGCCAACGCTCGGATCAGGCGCGTCCTCTGGTCGTCTTCTGGCACGGTGGGCGCTGGGAATTCGGCGACAAGAAAGCCTATCGCTTCGTCGGCGCGGCGCTCGCCGAACTCGGGTTTGTCACCGTCGTCGCCAATTACCGCCTGTATCCGCAGGTCAAGCTCACGGGTTTCATGGAGGATGCCGCGCGTGCGGCCGCTTGGGCGGTAGCGCATGCAGCCGAGTATCGGGCGGATCCCGGGCGCTGCTATTTGATGGGGCACTCCTCGGGCGCGCACATGGGCGCCTTGCTGGCGCTCGATCCGCGCTACTTCATCAGCGTCGATCGGCCGATTCCGTCCCTTGCCGGCTTCATCGGCTTGTCGGGACCTTATGACTTTCTGCCTTTGCGCGAGGCGGATTTGCAGGACATGTTCGGTCCGCCCGATCGCTATGCGCTTTCCCAACCGATCAATTTCGTTACGGCCGGTGCGCCGCCGATGCTGCTCGTGCAGGGCGAACAGGATACGACGGTCGCGCCATTCAACGCGACCCATCTCGCCGCGGCCCTGCGCGCCCACGGCGTTGCGGTGAACTTGCGCCTATACCCAAAACTTGGGCATACGGGCACGGTTGCCGCCTTGGCAGAGCTCGGGCGAGGCATCGCGCCCGTGCTCGAGGACATCAAGATCTTCGTCACTAACGCACGCGGGTGATAATCTGCGGCGAGAAAATGCGCACGAAAATCAGGGAGACTCAGCGATGATGAAATCCATGTGGTTGCGCGCGAGCCTGGCCGCGGCGGTCTTGTACGCGAGCCTGGCCGCCGGCGCCGCCGAACCCACACC
>Ga0116231_10004103_pt1 | contig 29713 bp, 20 predicted proteins | sample S1TSphgellanicum_2_FD_89695 | JGI IMG/M metagenome (GOLD analysis project Ga0116231, IMG submission 89695) | Host-associated microbial communities from peat moss isolated from Minnesota, USA - S1T2_Fd - Sphagnum magellanicum MG | ecosystem: Host-associated > Plants > Peat moss > Unclassified...
TGAAAATGGGAATTATTTTTTATAAAAAATATATTTTTTTTATGGGTTTAAAAAGTTTTTAAAAAATAAAATTAAAAAAAAAAAAAAAAAACAAGACTATTCTCAAAGTGATGAGAAGAATTGAAATTAATGGTTCTAAAAAAAATGCAAAAACCATCCAACACTTTTTATTCTTTCCTTTTCCTCATCTGCTACAAAGGTTTAGTTAAAATTTATGTAATATTTTCTTAAAATCCTTTGCTTTTCCTTGGGAATCGTAGGTTTTTGATTGTTATGCAATCTAAGCAAGTTATGTGAAGGTTGTGGAGATTAGAGGCTTTGTGAAAATACTTGCAAAATTCAATTTCATATGCCATATAATAATATGCCATTCCTTTGCACATGAAGTGTTAATGATATATTTGATTTAGCTCCTGTGATCTTTATTTTATTCTTACCATGTTCCAGACCACCAATTTTGAATTGGATTGAAGTTGAATTTTTAATAGAACTCTAGACAAATTTATGTACTTTCTTTGTAATGCAATTTTCATGTGTTAAATGACTTGAGTGCATTTAAGGTTTAGGATTTTAGTCTGTTTAATTTCAAAATGATTTTGGAACTATTAACAAAATTTTGCTAATTGTTCACATATTATTTGAACCAAAATTAGCAAAATCTCATTATCATTTCTGGCTTCTTGACCTGGGCATGTTAAATTCAAAGTTGGCAGTAAAGATTTTTTTCAGGGCAGGCTTGGGGTTCAGAACAAGTTTCTGAGTAGCTTTGTGTATGTGGTTTCCATTTGGGAGTTCTAATGGCATGCTTGGAAACTGGCAAGGTATCTCTTCAACCTAACCATGTTGCTTCAATTCAATCTTGTGAGCTTCTGGTAGAAACGTCAATCTGTTCCTGCCAGTAGAGCATAGAGAAGGTGGCTTGTGAAGCTGAAATCTGCTCTTCTGAGAATTGCTCTTAGAAGTACCAAGCACTGGGTGTATCAGTTGTAAGTTCCTGAATCTAAACTACTCAACTCAAATACTATGGTTTGCATGGCTGTAGTTTGCTCATCTTGCCTAATCACTCTGCAAGTTATCAAGTCTAGATATAAGAGATAAGTTGAATTGATGTCTTTTGTTATGTGTCTGTAACTTGCCTTGCAGGTTGGAGCTTAGTGGGGTCTTTGTGTTCTTGCTGTTGGCCTGGCTTTTGGAGAGGACCTTTTCCAGGTACTCATAGGACTTATGTAAGCATATGGACACCATTTTGGTGTTACTGGAATGTAAGACCAAAATGTAGATATTATTACACTCATTTGTAAAAGTGCCTGAAAATTCAAACATGACACTGTTAGTATGATCATTGAGCCAGTTACCATCTTCCTGGTCTGCATACCCTCAATGTCCCTGGTTCAATTTCAGAGCTGCTACAGAAGACTAGTGGGATTAGAGTTTCACAAACTTGATGCCAACCTATGAAAAGTATTAGATGTCCTCATTGCTACTTTCAAACTATCTATGCTCAGCTACTTGCAGCGAGCTTTCTGGCTTCTGGTATAGGACCATTAAGCACAATGTAGCTTTTCAAACAATTGGTTATTTACAGGACAACGGAGAGCATGGACTCTTCATATTCAATAAACTTATTGTCATATTCAATACACTTAACACTAATTTCACAAGTTACAAATTAAACTGGAACAAATAGATAGTTGAGCTTGAAACTCCAAAATCCTATGATGTTAAGTAATTCAAAACATTATCTACATAAAGTTCTAGACCTGAAAGAAATTTGTCTATACCTCCAAAGTCTAAAGTTCCAAAAGGTTCAAGGTCAAAACCTACTTTTAAGTATGGAACCCCGGAGGAATCATCTAAAAAAGGACACACCTGGAAGTAAACATTTTTGGTAATCGTTGAAATGGGAAACCATTTCACAGAACACTCTTATCTCAAGATTGGACATTTTACACTTGCTAGTCATTATTTTACAAAGTGGACAAGGAAAGAAGAACAAAGTGAGTGAGATCAGATCCGTCAACAAGAAGGGATAATTGCAACAAGGGATTCAAAAGAGAAAAGGATGAAGACAAGAAGCCATGATCAAAGGGAAAAGACAAACAAAACAAGACAAGGAAGAGCATAGAATGAGAAATATCTGAAATAAGAGAGAGAAGTGAAAGTGATAGAAGAAAGATCCCAAAGAAAATTTAATTATATATCTGTGGGTTATCAGAGGTACTAAACTCTGTAACCATCCAATGAGCCATTAATGAAATATGCCATCTCTCCCTATAGGGTCCCATGAACACTTATCTGACCTCTTGTGTGAATTGACATAATGACATTACCTCTTGATCAGTGTATGCTGTCACTATTTGCCTATTTAGATGGGAAACTCATTCTTTGCTGGTGAAACAAAACATCCATGAGATTACAGAGAAGACACCACAAAAAACATTGATGTAACTGTTGTGTTGGTTTCAACCCCAAAGAAGAAAAAACATGACAAGATTGAGTCTGGCCATCACCTCATCACGAGTGACAGACCAAAAACTGACAAAATATCTTGATAAGTACTGAGAACTTCTCCATACTTATGATTTAAGTAAACTTGAATAGAAAGAAATCACCTGATATACAGGATATAAAGATTTCAGATCTGACAACATGTCATCAACACATCAGCAAACATGAAGAAAGAGGAAATGAAAACCTAAAAGGGCGCAGAAAACGAAAGCCAAAATAAAATCAAAAACTGGGGAGCAGGTTGAACAAAGCAACCCATATGCATGTTCAGAGATCTTCAACAGCAACATGTATGGGTATTGACCAGCTAATACAACACCCCCAACAGCTTCATCAGCTCCCTTGGCAGTGCGTGGAGGCCAATGTAAAACATTCTATAAAACCAGCAGAATTAGGAAAACTCAGCCATGATGTTTGGCTAGGTCAAAAAAACCTAAAAGAGATAGAGAGTAACAAAAAACCCAAGAAGAAAGAGGAAGGGACGAAAAAAGAGAAAGAGAAGAGACAAAACCCAAACAAGAAAAGAGTAAGAAAGCAGAGAGAGAAAAAAAAGAGGTTTATGAGCATGATCTCCTAAAGGTTTAGATTAACACACTATTTGACATCTGCTATTGTGCGCATTTGCATTGAGTTCTCTCTGACGAGGAACTCATGGTTGGCACTCCCCAAAAACAATTTCTAGACATGAATTGAAATCATTGGAATTACCCTAGTATTTAAACTATTCCTTGAAAAGCGTTACAATTTCACACAATCGTTTAGATAGATGTGGGCACAAACCATGAGCTCAATACTTAACAACACAGCTCCTATAGTACATGGAATTCCATGTCACTTCCAAATGTGCCACACCATCATTTTTAATGCAGTTGTAGAGTGCTTGCTTGATACCGACACAAACTTGAGCACAATGCCTTGAACAGAGGACATGATTACGCCATCAAACCTAGACTCACAGGGGAATGAAAATAGTTTTACTCCCTTTACATTGGGAGTCAAACAAGAAGGGCAGCTTTTGACCATCAGGAAGAACCCATTGCACTAGTCACATCAAATTTGAGTTCTATCAAATTTTGCCAATCATAATGATTTGTCCAGGTGGTTTCCTATTAGTAGTCTCCCGGCTATTTGCAGTCATAGTTTTAACTAAACGTGGATGTGAGAAATACTTCTGTAGCGTCACAGACTAAGCACCGCTGGAGATGCTCTAAGTCTCAACATATAGTTTTTCAATAACCTTCACAAGCATCTTGCCATTAGTCCTGCACCTGAATTCGTCACCAAAAAATTCCATTCAATACAGCACAACAAACTGCTAGGTTTTCCACCTGTCCGATTTAGTGGCTTTAGTTGGTCGCTCATGGGTGCAATTGTGTATGGGGTTTCGCTCTTTCTCGTGAGCTGCGACTGTAGTTGTGGGTGTTGCTACTCTCAGGTGTATGTGTTTTCTTTTCCCCGCAGAGACTCGCGGAGTGCGTTTCTAGTTCTCTTTAGCATTGTAACTTAGCGCAGCAGCAGAATCATTGTCATCGCCGTAATACACTCAAGCTTTAGCAAAGGATAGGGTTTAACAGGCGCAATGTGACGCAAAGAAACAGAGCCCGGAAATACCAATGAAACTGAAACTTTGGTCGAGGAGGAATAGAAGCGGGGGCGAGAAACAACAGGGGATAGACTCCGCTTGAGAGTTCAGTTGCACAGGAAGGAAAGAAAGGAGGAAGAAGAGGACGACCCAAGAAAATGGCGATGTCAATTAGCCAAGAGAGTGAGCTAGCGCCCCCGGTGCGTCTAGCTAATGCCTTGGAGGGGTTAGGACGGGCTGTCCGCCACATTGCCGATGTGAGGGCAGGTGCAGATCTTCTTCTAGAAGCGCTTGATGCAGCTGCATCGATGCGAGGTCGTGAAACCGGAAACAAAAAAGCCAGCGATGGTATCCAAAAAGTCGCCGACTTTATGAAAAAGGCTCTTGACGAGCTTCAATCTACAGGTAAAAACCATTGCTACCAGTGCAGCAGGTGGGTAGTGGGCATCCATCCCCACTTCAGTAGAAAAGAAAGGATTCAGATCCAATCTTCTCGAAGACAAACTCATGTCTAGAGCTGGAGACTGCTCCACACTCGTCCTCTGGCGAGTCAAGCGATGTCGCTCTGATGATTTCGTAGAGTTTCAGTACTTCTGATTCTATTGTCATATGATCACAGGTGGTGTGACGTACTGGCAGGGTCTAGGGTTTAGGGTTACAGTTAGGGTTCCAAGATCTTTCTTTATTAGGTCAATGGTTGTGAGCAAGTAAGAGCTCAGTCTTTTGTATTGGTGTGTGTGCATTGTGATGTTGTCACTTTGAAGCTCTTGATTTGGAATGGTGTAGCATGTCTCAGATCGGTGTTCAGTGTGATGAAATCTGGAATAGGTCTTGTCTGATTGTAATATGGTGGTGTTGGTGATCTTGCACAAGTCTGGTCTTTTTGAGGTTAGGCTTTTTGTCTCTACAGGGCGGGAGCTGGAGGCTGCTGGAGTATTAAATGGGGCACAACAACGGTTTGAAGAAAATCAACCTTGGAATCTTCAAGTTCCTCTGGTCTCTCATGATGGAGCTCTTGTTCCTTATGCTTGGAAACGACAAATTGCTGGACAAGCGGCAGCCTCTGCTTTTGACAGGGCCAGGTCCTTTCCACTTCTCCAGACCTGTTATTGCACCTCATTTGTACATGCAAAGAGGCTTGTCTATGCTTCGACAAACTCTCTTTCTATGTAGCAATATTTGTGCTTTGGCTGATGCATTATTAGTTCTGCATTCATATGCTTGTGCCTGGACACATATGGGCTCAGAAGAGATAGTATAGGTCTTTGGCTGCAACTCTAGTTTTATGTAATGGATCAAAAGATATAAGAATTGTAGTGCAGAGTTGAGAAGGTGTCCCATTTGTAGATTCAAGGCAATCATTGCACCCTGTGTGTCTATAACCTTTCATTGCACACATTGGATTTTTGTGTTGCATGAGGTGTTCATAGTACCTAAGTCAGGCAGTAATATTCATGGTAATGTCTTCACTCAGGAAGGTGCAAATAGTGAAACACTGTGTAAAATCTGAAGTGTGGCAGGCTGGCTCTGAAGGCATTTGCAGAGCAAAAGAGAAGGTTTTTTCCAGGGCTAGGCCCTGATGTGGTGACGGAAAGTAATTCAAATCCTGCAGAAACACCAAAGACTGATGGATCAAACCAAGCGGCAACCTCCAGCCCGGTTCTATCTGATGTCTTACGACGAATTCAGTCAGAAATGCCTGGAATGGTTGTCACCCAATATGCTCGATTAGCCTGGATGAATAACAGATTGGGTTCAAATTCCAGGTTTGATTCAAGTGCTGGTGTTCTAAGTCTTTCAGTGAATTCATCGCTCTCACTAAGAAAGGGAATGGCTCTGACATCACAGTTGGCTGGAGGTGAAGTACCCCCTTCCTTGAGGTCTAGTGAAAAAGTAGCTGTTTTGGAGGTTACAATACCTGGAATTCTCAGAGCTATCATCTCATTGCTTCCTCCGGGTTCCGTGTACCCAGACGCAATTGCAGTATTCTCGCCAGATGAGGTGGGTTTCTAAGATTTTTGTGTTGTTGTGCATTTCCTTGTAAAGAGTTCAATAACCACCGTCTTTGGACTGAACAGTTTTGTCTAGAGTCTATAAATGTTGCTGTCATTCATGTTTCTCCTCACTTCTCTCTTGTGGTCTTGTTTTCTCCTTTTTTAAGGGCGTGGATTTTTCCTTTTAGTGCTTGCTGATTGGTTGTTGTTATGGTTTCAGATCTGAAGTATCCATAATGTTTTAGTTAGGGCATGCCTCAATTCTTTTCAGGGTTAATTAAATTGGAAGTAATGGAATTATGCAGTAGTTATAAAGATATCTCATTTCCTTTTCTTTGTCCTGAGTCATTCTTGTCATCTTTGTTTTGATTTGGCCACAACTCACACAAAAGTAATTTCAATACATAAAATGCTAGTGTGGAGTTTCTGTCTGCCATGACAATGATGTTTCCTCTCTGACCTGTCAATGTTTGAGTCTCAAGTAATGAAGAGGTTGAAATCTTCTTTCATGGTAATGGTACAGGGCTCATATGTATAGAAATTCTCGTAAAGATGGTTTAGATTTTGAGGTTAGTTTTATGTTTACTCACATAGGTTTTCTATTGTCCTTTCTCTGCATGGACTCATTCTTGTTCTGTTTGTTTGTTTGGCTGAAACCAACAGTACCTTGGTTGTCTCACGTGCTTTTGTGGAGTTTCTGTCTGCAACAACATTGATATTTCCTCTCTTTGCCCTGCCAAAGTAGAGTCAAAAGTGAGGAAAAGACTGAAATCTTGTCTTGTGGTGATGGTAGAGGGGAGGCCACATTCAAGCATGGGGTGTATCCCAACACAAATTACATCAACAACTCTCGGTTTGTGCACATATAGTCTGCTTACCATTTTTCCATTGAAGATCTTTCTGCATTTGTCAGCTGCTTAAAGCCTAGTGGTGCCTCACAATTTAGTTGCATGTAGGATTTTAGATTCTGTCACCAGAATGTTAATATTTGATTGCAGCCAGGAAATGGCTGAGAAATGGATGGGATGTTGCAGTAGAAAGTGTATGCAACTAACTGTTGAGTCACAAACTGTTGGGACAGTATGATTATCCTGGATGTGGCTGCAACAAGAATTTTGTTACTAGCAGAATCCTTCTCGCATTTGTGTGATCATATGGCTTTTGTGTCAGGAACGAGCAGTGATGGTGCTATATCAACTTTTGCAACAAGATCGATCATCAACTCTTGAGCTCCTTTTGGTATGACAATATTACTATTTTCATCAAGTTTTCATGTTGGATGGTCAATATTTCGTGCTGTATTTGTTTGCTGGTGTGAGATGTATTCCTCTTATTCCATTTTTCCATTTGTCCATGTTTTCCTGTATGACCATCATTGTTCCCCGTGCCATTGTGTGTTGACACTCCAAACCTAGAACTCATTTTTCCACATACTCTTGGAGCTTCCATTGTCTGCTTAAGGGCTAGTATGGGCTACCCAACCAAATGATTTGGGGTTTGACAATACAAGATTTATGAGAGCTCATATAGTTTCTTATTTGACTTTGAAGAATAATGTCCCTGCTGTGCAAGCATTTGTATTTGGGATGCTTTTGTAATCCATTGGGGTGTTGGTATCAAATGTTTTGGGTGGTGCAGCAATGGCTTTACTCATACCGGTTGCTCTTCACAAAGCAATGCACGTGAGTTTTTTTTTCCCCTAACACCTCGAGAAGTCAGTTGCTTCATCATGTATCAGCACCTGATTATACATGCAGAATTATGTTACATGTCAAAAACAGTTATGATTTGCTCATACAGCACTAGTTGTGAACAGGACAGTGTAAATTATTGTTCTTAATCATCCCAAGTGAATTGTGTGGTAGTTCAGTACTCACGTCTATCGTAATGTCTGGTGTGGAATGTTGGTGTGCTGGATTTTGCAGTGAATGTAAGCATGTGATGGCATATGATGCACCATCTGGCCTTTTGTTTCCTCCCTTAGTAAGGCCTGCTCGCATCCCCAGTGCAGCACAAAATTCAAAGGAATCACAAAACAAGAAAACAGATGAAACTAATACTGACAATGAAGTCCTTGCATACCACTTAGGGTGTGCCCCCAAGGATTTGTAATTCTCTTCATAAATTCTGCTGTTGCTAGTCACTTCAGGTTTAGGGTAGCAGCTTCCTGCTCAATTCCTCCAAGGATAGGCAGGTACTATACTGGGATAGTGTAAGAATTCAATCTCTTGGAAATTCTCATGAGATGAAGTTTGTGTTTTTGGGTGCACTCCATACTGATTGTGACCCAGTAGTCTACACCCAAGGTCAGCAAGAATCACATGAATGTAGGTGATTAGTAGCTTCACAAAATGCACTACTCTCAAGCTGGAAAAATCTGATGTATATCACCATGTCTGGCAAAGCTCAAAACATACCTTTATGCTCTCCTATGTACTATTTTTTGCACTAAATGGCTGTGGCTTTTGTGGATCCAGAAGTGACAATTGCATACAGACTTATGCATAGTTTAGTCCTGTGCTGACAAAATCTGATTGTGGCCTGTTTGTTCCACAATATGCCAGAGCTGTTGGAGAGAAGATCATTGTGAACCTTGCATGGCTGCAGCTTGCCCTACAGCTCATGGTTTACATTAAGCTGGGATCATCTGACTGAGCTCACTGTCTGTGAGAGTTTGTAACTTTGCAGATGATTGTGATCTCTCTCATCAAAATGGAGGACTGGCTTGAAAGATCCAGTGATGTTTTTGGTTTTCTGTAATCAGTGATCTTCATGTTTTCCAGGCAGGAGCATTTTTGGAGGTAGTAGAGAGGTAAGGGAGACAAGGGAAGGAATCAATTACACAGCTATCCTTCAGCTGTCTTGCATGATTCTTTGTTAGGTGTTGATGAAGTAGGATTCTGCCTCTTGACAGGGAAAAGGAAGATCGTGGGTTAGTGTGTTGCAAATGTCAGCAAGCAGCATTGCAAGCTGCATCACTAGGAGCTTAAATGCCTCAGGAATCACACTTAACAATGTTCACAAGGAGCCATTAGCCTTTTAATGTTTTCACAGCAGTTTCTTGGATGCCATGCATTGTGCTATGGTGCAATGTCTGTTGTCAAGGCTATAAACTGCTCCCAAACCTATCTGGCAATATCTGGCTTAGCCAAGAGACAGGACTGATCATGTACATTTGAACATTTGGTGGATGGTCAGCACTGCTGGCAATAGGAAAAATACAGAACAAAGCAAGGAAAACATACCAATGCAAGAACTAGTATTGGTATTATGATGCAAGCATGGCAGTTGGTTCCAATTGAACAGATTCTGGTAGGTGCAGAGCATCACTACCCTTTGAGTTTCTTTGGTCTGATACCTTGGCTTGAGATAGATCAATCATGTGATTTTTTTTTTGATCCTTGGCAATTTTCAACTTCATCATAAAATCTTGAATCCACATTATAAGAAGTTCACACATGATCCATATAACAAAAATTCAGCAGGATTTTTATTCCCATAATACAGTTTTTCTTGCAATCATGTAGACTGCCACTCAAATCATCCTAGAAGTACTTTCACCAGCCTTATTTCTGTTTTCTTCATGCAGCAGCACATGATGTCTGTCTGTCTGTCTGTGCAGCTTCAAGGGTCCTCTAGTCTCCATCACATCAGTGTGAGGAGAATTGAAGGAGCGAATGGAGAAGCAGCAGCTTCTTGTGCATGCTGGAACATGAGGGGCTGCCTACAGTACAAAAACTATACAGGTTCAAGTTTCTGTCACACGAGTACCTGCAAGGCAGCTTTTTCTACTTGGTTCAAGAAGCAATGAGAAAATTCAATGCTGCCCAGAACCATGTAGAATCTGCCATTTTTATTGCAAGCTCATAATCTCAGCAAATTGTGAAATCGTTGAGCAGGCTGAACTACTTAGGATTTGACGAAAAATCAAATTGAACTAGTTGGGGGCAATGGAGTGGTGTACATAATCTTCTTCACACATGTCCCATTCGAGGAGTCATAGAACAAAAGCATGACCATGTATGTCCCATCCATCTTCGAAAGACCTCAGCCCACCTTCTTGTTGCCTGAATCATATTAACCTCCACAAATGCGAAGTCACGTGCTCAGTTGAGTCTTGAGCAGCTTATGACAAACCTGGGAACAAATTTGAGAATTGAAGGCAAAGAGCATGATCCTGCTGGTAATTGATCTAGTCTCTAGAATTTTTTGTCTTGCCCTCAAATTCCACCCAATTAGGTTAACCTACATGAACCCACTGTGCCTGGCTTGGAATGCCATTTGACACAGCAAAAAGCATGTAGTAAGCTGAAGGTGCAATCACAGAACTGGGTGGTGCTGTAGTAGCCACTGTATACGTACCCCCTCCCACAGCAGCTGGGGCTGCAGTCTCAAGCTGTAACAGCCTTTGCCCCTGCACAAAAACACCAATTTCCAATTAACAAGAATGGATTTGTACAAGCATTGATCAGCCCTTGGACGATCTCGATGCAGTATCAGTAGACCTAGAGGTTTTTGAAGACCATGATGGAAACTTGCAAGAAAAATTTCACGTAACATGAGACTCAATGGGATTTAGTGAACTTAGGGTCCAGGATCTTCTCTGCAGATGTGTAGAAGATCAGTACCTGGGAGAAGGAGTGAGTCGAATACGGAGCGCTGAGCAGATTCAAATCAATAAATTTGGGGTTACCATTGTTGATTGTGGCTGTGAAGGCTGCACCATAGGCCAATTCTCCCGGAGCGGCGGCGATCGCCGGCCCAGCACCGCCGAGGTAAGGTGGCGAGAACCTCTCGATTCTCAACTCCGTTGGCAGATATCCAGTCAAAGTGTAGAATTGGTGTGTGTTACTGCCGGCAACCAGCACACTGCCGTCGGGCAAGACGTTAGCGGTAGAGTGGTAGACGCGAGCAATGTCTGTCCCCGTCAAGGTTTGGAAGCGAGCACCGGCGGCGCCATTGGGATTGTATAACACTGGTGTTAGCACGGGGTTCTGCGCATTTCCCCATCCTTGTGCACCATTGGCAGCTCCGTTGAGGATGAGCACGTTGCGGTCAGGTAAGAGCAACATGTCGCCCATGTTGCGTCTCAAGGGCATGTTCTCAAGTGCCCAGCCCGGATTCGCGTCCAAAGGTGCAATTCGTCCGCATGATTGAGTCGCGGGGATGGCAGCTCCAGGGTCGAGGAATGCACCGTACGTGGCTCCGCCACAAACGAGAACCTCTGGACCTGTCCAACCGTTGAACCCGGACAATGGCAGCAGGACCGAGCTCCCAGCGGACGGATAATTTCTCGGCCCACCGGGTAGGGTAGGGAGGTTGGCGGCGACGGTGTTGGTTTGCCAGTCGTAGAGAATGGAATCCTGATTAGCAAAGATGAAGAGCTGGTTGTTGGGCAGCAAATGCACGTAAGGGTACAAGTTGTCGTTTTGAGCATCGTTTGCCTGCAGCCAGCCACACTCCCATGAATATATCAACAATTACACAATCAATTCATTGTGAATATTCATCAGTATCTTAACTTTTGTGATTATATCTTATGGATATTTCTCCCGGGGCTTTCATAACTAGCCTCGGATGTTAGAATGAATTCAAGAAACTTCAGGAAAAACAGGGGTACTTACTGAGACGAATCTCTCAATTGCAGAAAGGAGGAACAGGAGTTCAAGAGGAATGTGCGGGATCAGAGATTGCTAGAGATTATTACATTTGCAATTAGAGGAATATAAGTAGTGCCTCGGCCATTCGCTGGCACATACTCCACAGTTGCAATACCGCGTCCACCGACGACGGCTTGGGTACCGTCCGGCAGTTGTGCGTTGGTGGCGTACCACCGCCCGTTCTGCAATGGGACGTCGGTCTCTACCCAGTTGCAATCACCATCTCCTCCGCATGGGGCGAATGTTCTAATCTGCAGGCGCGGATGCAACACAAGCACGAATTGGCAGACCTTCACAGTGAACAAAATTGTTCTCGGGACCAATTCATGGCCATGTAATTCGCATGGGTTGCTCAAGGATGTCTAGTGCAAGAATTTCAAGGCTAGAATCTCCGATCATTACAACTTTTCTTCTTTAAGCCATGGTGAGTCTTGATCTTATTTCTTGATGTTTGAAGCAACGAATATTCCCTAGTGAAGTCTATAGAGAGAAAATCGGAGATCAGACAGGGAGGGAGCTCCCTCGAGTCTCCAGCTCGCTGCTCGACAATTGAATTTTTTTAATATATGTTACCTTGGAAAATCCATCGTTGTCTCCACCTGTTTGCACGAGTGTGCCGTCGCCATTGAACTGTCCCGAGGAGCACCAGGTGTCGGTTTGAACGAAAAGAGGCCTAATAGTGTTGGTACCCAGGTCGAGGATAGCAGAGTGAGCTGTGCAGTCGTGTGTGGAGCTCTGCTTTCATGACAAACGAGACACATCCAAACATTTTCGGGAGTTAGAATTGTCTTAGTCTCAAGCTGATATTTATATGAGATCCGATCGTTGATCAGTCGCTTATAATTCCAATAACTGAACCTTGAAATTAGGACTGAATGCACAACCCAGATGGACTAAATCAGAGAAAGAATGTGTAGCTAGCTATGTGTGTTATTCCGGCTGCAGCCCAATCCGGACAAAAATACAAGTTCCAGCTACAGCTTCTTCCGAACTCGCCAGGCAAGTTTTGCTTAGGAACATCTGAATCTTACTCAACGGAAGCATTCAGAATCATTGATCACCTCGTCGTTGGGATCGTTGCGACAAACTCCATCCGGTAAGGGAAGCTGCGAAGGTCCAATATCCGTCCTGTCCAACAACACAGCAGTATTGTAATGGGTAACCGCGGTGTGCATAGACGCAATGCCCGCATTGTTGACAATAACCTCCCATCCTCCTTGTGCCGCCACTTGCATCATCAGACTCGACATCAACGCCGCGAGCTGAAACCCCAAGAACAGCGTGAAGCTGCGGAGCAGCGCTGTAGGTCTCCTTCTCGAATGATTACCCATCGACATCTCTTTGACAATCGTGTCCATGTTCATCACAACTTGTATGAAATTTGCAACGTTGTTGTAACAATACCAGTACGTCGACAGCAGCTCACGATCACAACTGCAGCAGCAATACTGAATTTTCAATTCTTAGATCTCTCATCAACTTTCAACAAGATTTGACAAGTACTTTGGAAAAGAGTTGTCCGCACTAGTCCTCATAAGACAGTTGCAAGCAGAGCCTGCGCTCTCTCACGTCCCGATGATGTCCAAGTACTTCTAGAGATGGTAAACTGGTGTATTGCTTCTGCTTCTGCTTCTGCTGCCAGTGGCCGTGAGACTGCTATGAGACTGATGGATTTAGCCGCCTACAAATACTGGAACCAGAAAGGAAGTGGGCTACCACCATAGACGCTGAGACAGACCCACGTGTGCTGGTTGCTTTGTTGCAAGACTTTCCAAAGATCAGTGAGTTCAGCAAAAGGCCAAAAAGAACTCAATGAAGTTTGTTGCTCATTGTGGCCACTGTACAATGATTATTTCTCTATTCCACCAAACAATAGAAACCAGCAGCTCTGGAGTTGCTTAGTATACCCATATCGATTGAGTAGTTTACTGCCATATATTTCTCACCCAACAATAAACACAAGATGGCCCATGATATATATAATATGGCCCATGGACTACATGATGCTGCCAATGATAATTGGGTCTTTACTTTTTGTGTACACCAAATTGAACTGCATGCACATTGTTACTCTTGTGCAAAGTTGTAGAAACCAAATTTTGCACAAGCTAATTTTGTTTTTGGCTTTCATGTTGGTGTGGGATATATGTTACTCATGGACTCATCATCTGCAAGATAAAGTCATCGATTGGTTTTGAACCTCATTATTTTGGAAGGACTATAAGTGGAGACTTGTACTAGGATTGAATGAAAATACAAATTTGGAAGCATGATTTCAATCATCTATGATATTGATTTCAATCCTAGGAATGAAATGAAAATTTAAGCATAATCCTAAATTAGCAAAGACGAATTTAAATAATTAATTGAAGATGAGCCATTCCATCCGTCTTTTAGGTAGAATGACAAGATGATTAGTGGAGGAGATTTAGTGTGTAATTCAAATTACATAGTGTTTTGGATTCACAAGATTGATTTCAACTACAGCAATGAAATTCAACTAGGCATGATTAGGTTGTTTTGATACCATCTAGTGCCTAACCTGTGCTTTTGTGTTATTGAATTTTTCAAATTGGAATGAGGTTGCGCCAAAGTAAAGACTAGTAGAAGGAACTATGGGATGAAAGACATACAAGTCGACAGGTTTCGGCTGTTTACAAAGGGGAATTCAATTGCGGGCGGGCTTGTAGACCCTTCAAGGGGGCGACAATAATTGTGACCTAATCTTTAAAATTAATTTTTCATATTGATTGGGGCCATGAGGATATTCTAGCCGTACATGAAACCTGTTAGACTAGTATGCATTAGAGGCAATGAAAAGCCTAGTGGCTATCTAAAACCCAAAAGCCACAATTATGAGAAATTCTAGTATGATTCTCTATGCATCTCAACTTAATATATAAAACTATTTTTTGGATAAGCGTCAAACAATTGGTGCTAAGTTATAGTTGTGTTTTGGTTATCACACTTCATGATTGGTCCACCCATTGCAACACTTGGCACCAATTTTGTTTGGCTATCAAATGATTGGGACAATTTCTATTGCAGTGGACAATAATTTAAACCTAGCTTCTAATGCCTCAAGTACAACTACCCCATTTCATCTCTCTTTTGCTCATGTGCTTCTAACGAAACATTCTTCATGTCTCAGTTTACTATTTTATCTTCATTCTCGTCTGGAGAGCTCACCCTGCATTGCAATTTTCAGTATCAGATTATAGTATGTATGGAGTCATTGAAGTTGTTGAGACATTATATAGTCAATATAAAGATTACACATGAGGGTAGATATACATAGTTTGTTGAAGATGGAATTTCATATATGGAAGTTCCCTTGGATGTAAGTAATGAACTACATTACATTGTCTTTACTTGGCCACGCTGTAAGGGAGTGCACATTATGTTCCTATTTTTCTTTCAATGTACATACATCATAGTTACACATGTGTGCACAACAATTTATATGTATCCTCCATTTTGAATGCACAAAATACCTAAGTAAAATTTAGCCAAGAAGGTTAAGATTCTTCTATTCCATAGGTCACTCCTTATAACTAAATAGTTGATTAGATTGTGGTTTTATATAGGTGCTTGAATAATTTGAAATTGTCACTTTTTAAGGCTCTACTTCCTAGTTTCATTGATTGGCCTTAGTCACCATTGGGGTACCCACCATTGAGGTAGCCTACCCAAAAAAAAATCACATCATGGAACTCTTCAATTCACAAAATTCAACTATAGATTGTGTGTTTTTTTTAAAATTATATTTTCAATTTAATTTGAAATGATCAATGAATGTTAAGTTGCAAAAAACACAATGCTGATCCAATTTTTAAATATGATGTAAATTTAAAAAAAATCTTCATTTAGATAAAGTTTAGTCTTTGTCACAACTTGAATATAACATGATATATTATTAATAATCAATATATAGGACTAATAAAATTATGTCAAGTTGAACCAAATTTGTACCATAAAAAAATTATTCAATATTCAATGCCATATAAGAATTATATCATAATGTTTTCAACATTAAATTTTTTAATTTTAAAAATGCCAATTCCAAAGATGACATTAAGTTTCAAGCATAAGGACCAGTTGTTAAATGAATATCATTTAACATGTTGTCAAGCACATATGAATAATGAAACATCTTTACATGTAAATTAATGTCCTAGATAGAAAATGAAAACCCAAAACATCAAAATGTTTACATGTTGACTACAGGTAGCTTAAGTTCTATGTGTCAGAACCAAAATTACCTAATATTTTTTTCTTGTATTTTTAGGAATGTAAAGTCTTTAGTCCTGGTTTATGTACTAAGTATTTTTAATACCATATTGACTAGTCAAATTCAAAATTTTTTGTTTCCTACTTTTATTATTTTAATTAAAAAATATATAAACCCAAAGAAAAGCACCATGATTTCAAAATGAAAATTAAATAAAATTTAAAACTACTTTCTTATATTATTGTCAAAAACTGTTTCATTTTTTTTTTCATTTTAATTTAGAGATATTTAGTTGTATACTTAGCATGCTTTCAGCCCCCCAATATCATTAACACAACCAAGAAGAATAGTAAATCAACATCTAGATCTAGAACAAGATTTACTTTGTGCAGCAACACAAAATAGATTCCCCATAAATTCATTTCACCACCTAAATAATTAATTATTAGTTTTCATTGTTTTCTAAGTCTTCAAAATTGCCATCCTGATTTAAGAAAGTCATTTAAAATTTACTTTAAAAAATCGAAGGATTTTAACAAATGATAGCTCATTTTTGTTGATCAAATTTGGCCAGAACTCTCATGATCCAAAGCACTTCAACTAGTTTCATACAAGTTACAAATGGGTCAAAGCATTTTGTTCATGATATAAAATCCAATAATTTTTAGTCTGAAAATCCTGAATTGTAAAATTTCAGATACAAAAATTGAAGTATTGTCTCTTCTAATCATAAATCCAAACGTCCCAATATGTACATAAGAATGTCATCTGTTAATAACATAGGTGTTTCAAAAACTTTCTATTCAAATGAATGAACTTAATGCAGCTTCTAGATGTTAATATTCTTTCTTATATTTAATATTTGAAACTCCAATTCAACAATTTGTAAATGGAATTGCATAAACAATTAATGTTACCAATGCACTAGTATATTAGGGAATGGCAACAATATTCTATAATGTACATACAATACGATCGCATCATGTGATAAAGAGAAGTTGCTCTATGATGGAGACAAAATAACTATTGCCTTTAAATTACCTATATGCCATTCCAAACAGAGAGGATTCACTTGTTTTGCTCACAGCTCACATATGTGGATCATAAAAAGTTGTTCAACAAATATCCAAGTTCTTCATCACATGCGAAAATCTATGTTTGTTTGCAGTTGGATCTTCTCAAAGCCACTTCCATTTATGTCAGGAGGGCAAGGGACAAAGTCAGTTCAGTACATTCATTTTGGGAAGTCACGACTTTGAAAAAAATAGTGCTAGTTTTGCACAGGTTGCTGCATTCTTCCGCCAATGTGGGCAGCTGTAAGGCCTCCACGTCTGGACATTCCCAAACAAGAGACAAATGAAGCAACCAAAAGACAGAATGAGCTTCACCATACAAGTAAAGATTATTGCCTGCTCAGCAATAGTAAATATTTACACCCTGCAGCAACTGCCTCCTGGCAAGGGTCCACTCTATATAATTTAGCAAATCCTTTGTATGAGTAGCACTGATTTTGTTTTTGTTGCCTAGTGGTGAAAATCTGCTCCAAAAAAATTAAGACAAAGCATGTCTCTGGTTCCAGGTTCCAAGACTACTTAGAACTTTTTTCCTTCATTTTTCCTTGAGAGTTGGATTAATCACTTGCATTCATTTTTCCTTCATTGTCTCATCATGAAAAGGCTCTTGCTTTTATACATTTTCCTTCATTTCTCATGCAATGGGTCTGGCCAATATTTTTACACTTTTGTGATATAGCCATTAGTGGCAATCACCCAAAGGAAAATTTAGCCAAACTGACTATACATGAAATATGAAAGGAAAGGAAGTTAACTATCATTGTATATTTTTGGCTAGCTACTAGAACCAACAATATATATTTGGCTATTTTTATAAATTATTTCTCAAAGTTTGGCAATTGATAACCCCAAAATTTACCTCATTTTTTCATTTAAAAATTTCAATTCATATAGAGAAAAGATTTCACCTTACAAAAAATAGGATGGCTCTAGCCTTTCTGGCATCTTAAACATAATGAAAATGTGTCATGGTTAGGTGATTTGAATGCAAAATGCATTTGTTTATGAGGTGTCCAAAAAGCCTTTGTTGTTTTTTATGTACATTTTTAAAACAAATTAGTTAATCACATGTGGTCAAGTTGTAACTTGTAAACCATATATTTTTATATAGGTAGTTTGTTTTGTTTGTCACAGTTCGATCTTCCGACCACAATGCCCCCCACCAAGCTCTTGGTGCTGATGGAAAGCCCTCAATGAGTATGGGTGGGTGCACTTAGTTGGTTTCAGAACCTACAATGAAAGAATTATTGAATACTTCTTAAATTTTTCATTAAAAATTCAATTAAAAAAAAAGAAAAATTCATGTGTACTTTTGGTATAGTTGCAAAGCTCTGAATGAGTAGATTTTATAGAAGTGATTCTGTAATCTTTAGACCTATGGTGTGGGAGTAGGGGAGATATTGAATTTGGAGTAGTTTTTGTCACTAGAAATTCAACTAAATTACAAAAACTGATTTTGGGAGGAGAAATCAATTTGCATTTGGGCCAATTGCACAAGCCACACTAGTAGACATACATAAGACTAAGATATCTGTCAAGCCCACACAGTGATTTTTTTGTGTTGACCTTTTGTTATATTGTGAAATATTTTGAGAAAAAATTGGACTTTTTCCAATATGAAATGTCTTTCACCAGAAAAAAATTGGCAATTTGGAGAAATGTCTTCCGAAAAAAAACACTTAACCCCCTTGGTTAAATTGCCTTCCATTGCAGGCCAGCTTTATTAGTTGAGAGTTAAACTCATCACATATATTCCACACATCCAATCCATTTGCAACAACAAGCTACACTCAAAACAAGTCATGGAATGTAACTCATCTGCCCCAGACAAGGTGGGGGAGAGATGGGATTCCTTGAGAGAACTAACAAAAGATATTTTATGAGAGAACTGACCCGATATCTACTAGCTTATCCACCTAATCTTTGTGAAAGGTACCAAGAAAATTATCATGCTTCTAACTTTGCATCCTAGTTACAAGTTTTAGAAATCTTTACTTTCATTATTTTATCTACCAAGCAGGGTCACCAACTGAGTCAACCCAGGCCAGTCTCATCAGCAATGTTTGAATCTTGCATAGGAGCTTATCCACCTGTCACATCACTTGAATTTTTTCTATTTTGCTTGGTACTTCTCCTTTTCAGATATTTCTATAGTCAATTTCCGCAACTTTCTTTTGCTTGTTTTGTTTATTTGCAAGCAAATTCATTCACTCCATTTTGTTGCTGCCTACCCATTAGATCCTGTGTACAAGTTAGGTTCAAATCCTTTCACATGATCAGTTCCTGATGTTTTGTTCTATTTGTGTGACAAATTTACTTGCTTAATAGTTAGTACCCATCCTTTGAATGTATTTATCTTTTTTTAAATATTTAACCTAGAGTCCATATTCACATCATTTTATGAGTTCATTTCACTTGCTTCGCTTGATGCAGTACGAAATTAACTTTGCTTATTTCTTTTCAAATTGTGTGCATTTGATATGTAAATTCCTTAATGTTTTTTATCCTACTAGTTAAGTTCACCACAATTTGTTGTTTTTGCCCACAACTTAGCCTTATAGTTGAGGCCTTTGTACTTAGGATAGTTTTTGGGGTTGTCTTTAAGTTATCAAATTATAATATTAAAATAGGTTGGCTACCCTTTGGGTTGTTGCTTTGATCACATATAGTCTAGCATTTGTTTTCTACTATCAGTTTTGGAATCTTTTGAATGCACTCTTTGTGAGTTAAATTTCAGCTTGTGTGGGGTGCAAATATTTCAACCTAAATCTTGTTGACAAAGCTTGGCAAAGATTAGAAAAATTAATTGAATTTACATTTTTTTTTAAAGTTCCAAAAATTTCTCCCTTTTTTTTGAAAAAAAGGTTATTCACTATTAAGGTAGATAATTCCCACCTTTGAAAGAATAAATTCAATTTTTTTGAAAGCAAGCTTAACAAACTCATGAAAACTTTATCTTTTGTAGATGTTTTGCAAATTTTTCTATTACTTATATTAATTAAAAATTTGATAAACTAATACACAGTTATGAATTTTATATGTAAGTGAAAAAAGGTTATCATGGTAATAGACTCATTTGAGATTGACAAAAAAAATCATATTTCAACATTACTGAACTAGTCATTGTGTCGTCTTTTTTCAAAACCCAATGTAATGATGTTTTAATAATGTTCATTTAAGTTGAGATGTCCATTAATGATATTACATATGATAATTCCATGCTAATTTTAATCACATTTGTCACACTACTCATTCTTGAAGGAGTTTTACCCCCAATATCATAAATTTATATTTTTTTACTCAACCCCTATTTGACTTAGTCACTTTAATGTAAAACTTTCAATTGATTTCTTTACAACCTAATACCAACAACACCTGAAGTTTAGTTCGCACTTCCATTACACTAAATTATAATATGACATAAGTTTGATTCATTTATGGTGTTTAATGATTAAAAAGCTATCAAATCATGTTTCTCAAAATCAATCATTTTTTAAAAGGAAAAAAAGAAAATAAATTATCAAAATAAATCCTCACAATTTTTACTCATAATATAAATACAAAAACATTCAATTAATGACTAGTTAAATCCATTTATCCATTGATTATGAACCAATAACCAACATCATGTACTCCAATTAGACATAAACACCAATTCTAATAGTAGACCAGGTCAAAATTTGTTGACCCTACTAGATGAGTTTTGGCTCATATTTGGATTTTGCCATACCTACCTTACCATTGATTTTCAACCTATTATCTACAAAAAGTGCATGTCACAGAACTTTTGGGCAGCTACTTGTAACCACCAAGAGCACATCTCACAATACTTGACCCTGAATGGTACACCGAAAACTACTTTCCCAGACGGCTGCAAAAACTGAACATTGGTATGAAGCAGTTCAAAGATGAAGAAAAGTTCAACTACAACATCAAAGACAAAAAGGGTATGGTATATGGAAAGTTGGAATCATGAATTCATCACTTCATCGTGTGTCAGCCTCACTCACATAAGTGGCTGCCATACTGTGCACCACCAGGTAAGTACACATTTGGAAATTGTTCACGAAATTTTCCATCCTCACAAACTGGCAACAACAATTAAGCAGTTGCTGACTAGAGGGTGAAGCAACTCATTGTACCTACTAGTTTTGGTCCAACATCAATAGAGTAAGAAGGGCGGGTGGTGGAAAACACAGAAAATGCATCATTCTTTGCCTATAATAATAAGTTGCTCCTCTGCTGGGGTTCTCTCCAGCTTCTGTCCTGCATTCTTTTCCACAGTAAAACTTTACCACCCAGTTGGATGATTGGGACTGCCTGGCTGCAGCAAAGATTTATCCCACTCATGTCTTCTTGTAAGATCTGATGGGATCTAAAAGGCCCACCACACATGGATTGGTTGATTTGGGTTAAGTGTTGGGATTCACTTTTTCCATTTGTTAGTTAGAGTTCTTGTGTCCTGAGGACCTTTCCAACAATGACTTTCTAATATACTTTTGCAACTGTCTTATTTTTGTCTCCGCCTCATTTTCAGATATTGGTTTTGGTGATTAGTGCATAGGAATAAGTAAGGAAAATAAGAATTTCAGAGACAATTTATCTAACTGTACTAGACTCATTCTAAATTGGCTGGGAATAAAAATATCTGAAAATAAAAACACACTTAACAACATTGTTGCCTTTATGCTTTGACATTGTGCTTATTCACATTCCGAAAGAAATATTAATATGGTGTGCTAATGACAATATTGCGTCTACTAGATTTGTTTTCCATTTAAACATGGAAAGGATGTTAATAGGTTTGATATAATTTAACAAAATCCAAAGTGATAACAAACTGAAAACTGCACAAACAAAAAAAAAAAGAATTTTTTTGAAGATCAAATGATGAGTTAGCACATTGGCAGGCTGATGACTTCTTTTTATCACTCTTTCTAAGGAGTCGGAAACTTACTTATGTACAACATGCTCAAAACCAGCAATCTGCATTCATTTTGCAATAAAACATTAAATGAATGCAAAATGTTTTATTGCAAAATGAATGCAATCTGCATTCCATTATTTGAGCATTCATTTGAGCATGTTTCCACTTTGCATTCTCCTAAAAAGAAACCAGCTACTCGTTTTACAGTCTATGGGAGCTTTCCCAATTATACAGCTTTTTCCCCAAAGAAACCAACCGATCAAGGTAGATGTGTGATGAGCCATTCCTACTCACCTTCCACATGTGGATATATAAATTTTCACAATGCATGGCTGTGAACACTTGTGTTTGATCTACAGAAAGTTAATAGATTGAATGGAATTGGGATCACCTCAGATAGAACTGCTCTTTTTAAGTTCACAATATCAAACCTTTTTTTCCTTTCAATTTGGGTTCATAACAGCCTTAAGAATGCAAAACATAGCCTGTACTCAACTTTTGGATCTCTGCAACTTTAATCAGTCTTTGCTGGTGGAGGTAGGGGTTCCACATGTTCTAGTTTATTATCTTTTACTGTGTTTTGATCTGTTATAGCCAGATAGGGGCCCATTAGCTTAAAATTTTTGTTATGGACAAAATATTGCTGAATGGTGCAATTATAGAGCAAAACTTTGAAAATGAAGTGCTTTTGAAGGTTTTCAATTGCCAGAAGTGAGAGACATATATAGTAATAATAAACAGTCAATTCTTATACTTGGTTTTCATGGTGTAGCCAAAATTTTAAAAGGATGATTAAAGATTTGTACCTGACTTCTGGTCTATAGCCAGACCAGATAAATCTTCCTAGGGATTCGGGCCTCTTTTTCCAACATCTTCCTATCCTATGATCTACACTTCCCATGCATTAAAAATCTTCCTAAAAAGAAAACACTAGATCCTAGTCAATCATTGGCTAAAAATAAGAGATCATCTCTGATGGATAAACCTTGAGGTTGGGTCCACACTCCACACAGTATTATTATGTACTCAACTTTCAAACAGAGTCTTTCTTGGGGGAAGTTAATTCTTTGATAGTTGTTAGCATACCGAATGCTGTTGTCAATTTCAGCACCCAAGTATAGAAACAATCAATTTTGGGGTGTCAAGGCATTTCAACATCTCACTTTTTGTCTTACAAGATTTCAGCACAGGAGCCTAAAATTTTTAGGCAATTTCAATCCAGGCCCTAAGTTGGTGTCAAGTGCTCCGTCTTTGTCAATACATGTGACACATGTGAAATTACTAATGAGGATGAACAAGATTTGAGGGATTAATTTGTGGATGTCAAGCTTATGGGAATGATGGCCAAGTGCCTAAGTGAAGGAGTTTGTAGATGGATATCATTATATCTATAGCTTGTATCCTTCAAATAACATTTTAAAAGGTTACATTATATTTTCACCTTTTTACATATTTAATTGAAATATAACTTATTGAAATTTTCATTACTACGAAAAATAAATGCAGAATTATTCTGAAAATTCGACATATCAAGAGAAAATTCCCAGTTTTTTCAAAAATTAAAATTTGAATTAATATGGGTTGAATTTAACATCAATGTAGGGTATGATAAGGATGGAAAAAGGTACAACATCTGGAATCCTAGACCCTAGGGCCTTCTCCAACAGACTTGTAAGACCAAAATAAACATTGGAGAAGAATAAAGAAAAGACATAGCAACTAAGGTAGATGTACAAATAATTGTCAAAAATAAACAAATTGATTACATCAAAGTTCAAACTAGGGTATATACAATATAGTACATACATTTGCATTTACATGCCCCAAAACATTTACATGAGGCCATGTAAATGTAAGCATTAAAAGAAATTATACACGACAATAATATAATTGGTGTAAAAAGTTTGGATTTACACACCATACATATGGCTATTGACATTTACACACACAACATTGGCTTAGACAACTGATTTCACATGGATTCATTTTTCCTTGAATGAAATAAGGTTTCAGAACACTAGGCAAAATGTTCAAGAAATTGTGTATTTTCTCACAAAACCTAAAAAATCCAAAGAAATTGAACCCTCATCCATTTAGCCATAAACCAAGTCTTAATTAACTAACATACCTTCAATTTGTGATAATTTAGAACAATTCATTCCTTGCATCGATGGTGGGGAATGGATTGCATCCCACAATAGTACATTGTTCAAGATGCTTTCATTTCCATTGCAAGAGATGTGAGGTTTCATGTTTCTTGTGAACAAACTCATGTCCTTTTACCACCCTCCTTTCAATCTTTTCATTGACATGTTGACATCATGTTATTGACTAATGACATTTGCATTTTCATCGATATTTTGTCATTACCAATCCCACCTAAACAATTTTGGTTTCTTGTGTTGCTTCATTTTGTAAGGTGACTATGATGGTGCTAGGTAATGCAAAGGAAGGACTTTTTCACAATTGGCACCTAATAAAAATTTTCCTCCCCTTGCCATAAAGGTTTTTGGTTTCCTACAATAAGTGGATAATGTTTTTTCATTGATGTGATAATATGGCATGGTTAGCAAAGGGCATTGGTGGCTTTCCTCTAGTTGTTTTGCACATTTTTTATAATTATAAAGTGTTGATAGCTTTGTAGAAAGCACATGATGCCTCTATTTTGAGGCATGTTGTCATTGTAAATGAGGGTTCTTTTTAGGTTTACTTATTTTTTAATCTTTTCATCCCATTTTTTTCTAATGTGTTTCTTATAATTGGTGGGGGCTTTGGAACATGATTTATTCTATGCCCCATCGTGATCGACTTTGGGGCTTGTTCTTTTGTTATAATTTGGGTCCTTTTTTTTGTTCCTTTTGTTCCTTTTGTTCCTCCTCTGTTGGGTGTAAATTTCTTTAATGAAATTTGTTAAGGTTTCATCAATTTTGATCATGCATTTGTGTTTTTTCAAATTCTAGTATTATCATTGTAATTTGCATGCAATTTGTATTTCCTTAGTTGATTGGTGGATCAATTGCAAGTTAACAAAATGGTATCAACTTTTTTGAATACTTGTGGAACCTTATTTCGAGCTTTCTTGAAGTATGTTGGGCACATGGATTTTGAAATAAAAATGTCAACATTTTGATATATTTGTGACCTTCCCTATTTTGGTTCATCATGAAGGTCTTTCTTGTGCATCTTTTTCCATAAGGTTCGAATTGACATTAATAATGTACATTAGGAAAAAAAATTCAAGATTACAACTTGTCCTTGCAACTATTATATTCACCATTTAAAATTGGTAGAAATTGTCAAAATATAACACATATTTAATTAATTTGGACTTTACAAAAGTCCAAAAATACCAACATGAAATTTACACCATTCCATCAATAGGTCTTTCACATGACCTAGTGGCCACAAGGGTGTTAACTAGAGTTTTTAAAAAACCTTGCAAAATTAAATAAATGCAACTTACAAAGATCATAAAAAAATGGAATCCTAACAAATTTTGTTGGTCCACAAGTTATAATTGGGAAACTTCAAGTTTAACACTTCGCATAATAAACAAATTTAACCAAATCCCATAATTATAGATATAACCTTTATTGAATATATCCAAATATACAAATTGATTGGCCACTAGGGTGTTAAAAACAAAGGAGATTTGACAAGAGTTTATATACAAAGTTTCAAAATGACATATTAAACGTTATCACCAATTTGAAAATGACAAAGAGATTATCTACAATTTGGACCCATTATGCAAGAAAATTGATTAAAGTTTTGAACCAATCAAGTCAATAATTATTCCTTTTAGTATTTGAACTTTTGTGTTAATCCATTGTCAAATATCTAATTACATTAATGCCATCTCAAAATAAAAATCGTAATGGCCAACACCACTTTCTACCATTTGGAGCTACAAATGACGTCAGATAGTCTATGAACAAGAATTTGATCCAACTGCACACAAAAATCAATACTAGGACATGAAAAAAAATAAATTATAATTGATTTAAAAGCTTAAAAATAAATTTTGAAAAATTTGAAAACAAATGAAATGATTCAAAATGCATACCTAAAGGTGGCTATGCATTGCAAACAACAAAATTGTCATTGTCCATATATTGCAAAAACCAAGAATAATTTCGCAAAGTAGAATTCAAACATGGTTTAAAATCTTTCATCATCATGTTGTGATGACTTCAAATTGTGGTTGCCATCACCAATCCCATCAAAGTTGGTCACACACAAGATGCAAGGTCCAACCATTGCACCTTTTCCCTTGACATAAACTAACCCATGAAGGATTTGAGGAAAAGACCATTGCATTTTGGATTATGTAACCTCAAGTTACTAGGTTCATCATCAATGAATAAGGTTTGATCCTCTAACCCAAAGGGAAGACCACGACAAGCATAATAAACTTGTTTCAAATCCTTTATAAAATAATAGGACCTGGGTGTAATTTGTCCAAAATTTTGTGAGCATTGTTCAAATCTTCAAATAAAATAAATTGATCCAAAAACTTTTCAAGCATCAACATTTGAAAAACTTCCAACACATCCTCAAGTTTCATACAAGACCCATTTCCCATGTAAAAGTAATTGAATGTTGTAGGGAGAAAATGCTCCACTTTGATTCTAACTTCCACATTGCTCCCATCAATATTTCTTCCAAACACTTGTGCATTCCCATGTCAAATAGTAAAATGCAAAAAATAACACAACCAGGGTTTTCATGGCATCTGTGCATCCATCACAATGCATCAAAAGCATTTGGATGCAAACATACCCCTGCATCATGTTAGTATAGGGTCAACCTAGGTCAAAATGAAGTTAGGTTGCATAGAAAACAATTAGAAAAAACCGAAAATAACGTCATTTGGTCATTGTAAACCTTGTGGTGACCAAAACAAAAAATTTAGTTGCCAATTTTTGGTTGCCACAATTGACGGCCGAAATTTTTCAATCACCAAGGTTAGCCATTGAAAGTTGACAACCAAAAAATTTGGGCAAGGACTAACATTCTTTGGGCAGTGATTTATTATTATTATTTTTTTCAATCATTAGATGAATGGACATTATCAATTGAACAATTAAAAATTTTCAAGCAATTTTCAAAAAAACTTTGGGTTGCCTGGACAAAATTTGGTTGCCACAATTAATGACCAAAATTTTTTAGTTGCTTAATGTGGTGATTGAAGGTGACCAAAAATTTTCGATTGCCTAGGTTGGTGACCAAAAACTAGCAACTAAAATTTTCAAGTAACGATTGCAAATTTCTAAATAAAGACAAAAAAAATTTTAATCATCGTATCAATGGCCATTATTAATCGAATGATTAAATTTTTTTGGGCAATTCCAATTTTTGGGCAAACTAGGATTTTTTGGTCATTGATTGTGGTGATTGAAAGTTGATGATCGAAAATTCTCAATCGCTTAGTTTAGTGACAAGAAAATTCAAAATTCAATCTCCAACATTGTGGCAATTGAAAATGTTTTTGATGACAATGCATAATGGAGGTAGGGTTGTCAAAATTGATGTGATGTGCCCATTTTGTGTCATGTGTCATGTCTGTGTCCATCTTGACATGTTTGTCACGTCTGTTAGGACGAACATAAGAAAATCCTTGGTCACATTCGAACTACCCTTGTTACAATTGGTGATCAAAAACGGATTTTAGTTGCCAATTTTGCGGTGATTGAAAATTTTTGGTCATCATAGGATTGGTACATGGTGTTGTCGTATCAAAGAACAATAATTTTTGCTTATTTCACAATTTGTTTTGCCCGTGTTACTTTTTCCCAATCTTCCAATAGTAAGTTTAGACAATGAACAACACAACCTTGAAAATAAAAACTTGGAAAATGATGGATTAAAAGGTTAGTTGCATTTCTCATGCTCAAAACATTGTTTGTACAATGTTGTTGACTCCAATGGTTTTGATGTATCTAGCTAATGCATTACATATGTAGTGGGCATCCTTTCACTCCCAAGTTGTGTCAATCAAACCTATGAATACATTGCCACTTTGACAAATAAACATTGCATTCAACAATGGACATCATGCAATGTTGTTCTAACCATTAGAACAAATGGTTGTTTCATATTTGTGAATCAAATTTTGTGTCTTTTCGATTATTTATTTGGACATATCCACCTTAGATTGTTTTAACACATTTGTGCACAATCCATGGTATGATAGGGGTTTGTAATAGGTTCAAAATTTGGAAGTTGCTTTCATAATTTCTATGAATGTCAAGTGTTAAATAACATTGAAAGGGATGTTCACCTCATGAGAGAAAATTGCCCACTCTTTGTCCAAATTTTTTTTTTTGGCTAAATTTAATCTTTCGAGCAATGAAACTTGTTGAAAGGTTCAAATGTTGTCACTTGTGGATTTGTTAGGACCCTTTGTATTATTTGTAAGGGGGGGTGAAATTTCAAACCCCTTCCACTTGAAACATTGAAATAAATTCTCCTTCCACTAAAGGATTTATTGTTTTGATGGCCACATGCTCTATTCACCCATTCGGGATATGGGCTGGTAATTCCATGTCATTTAATGGTGGAAGGACAATCCCATCACATTGGGCAAATAGTGCTTTCACTCATGGATGTGCCTTTGAACTCAATACAACTTTAGTTTGCCTATTAACATCATATTGATAGCCCAAATGGAAGAGCATTTTATCCTTGTGGTATGAAATAACATTGCTATACAACTTGAATTCCACCTTCCTTGGCTTGTCCTTTGGCATCAAATACCATGGACTCCACACGTTGTGCTTTCCTTCGATTGATAAAACACTATACACAAGAACAATAGGCTTGATTAATTTAATTAAGCTATTCAACAATAAGATTGGACTCCACCTTTAAGGCTATAATTGAAATTCAACATTAATTACAAATGTAATATGACAATATGAAATTCAAACACCCATAAAGGTTTCACCCCTCCTTTTTAAGGTATATGTCAATGGTTGGTGTTAAACAACACAAGGCTCACACACCTCAAAGGAGAAAGTGAGTATTGTGAGGCAACTTCCTATCCCTCTATTCTTGGTTCTATGAGGTGACGATACTTGAAAGTACATATGCTATTGGTGAAGGAAAAAAATACAAATGTATTTTTATATGTTTAGTTGTGTTTGTAATTGAAACCAGATAGCTTGCTTCCTATGCATGATTTACAATTTAGAATTGATAGATTTATCTTCCAAGTTCAAACACTCAAAATCCTAGAATTTTATGTTAAATTGTCACCCATTCAAATTAACTTTTAAAAATTCAACACCAAGTTCAACTTGGCTGTAGACCACTAATCACTTAAAATATTACTCCTATCACATATGTTGTCCAAATCAAGCTTGCTTTAGTTCATTAGAAAGCTAACTATAAGACGCATTGCCTACCAAATTGTAAGCTCTACACCTAAACTAGTAAGAAGTTATGCTACCAAACCTGAAAGGGTTTTATAAAGGCAAAAAGTTCAACTTAATTGTAGACCACTAGTCATTTAAAATATTACTCCTATCACATATGTTGTCTAAATTGAGTTTACCTTAACTCATTAGAAAGTTAACTACAAGGTGCATTTGCCTACCAAATTGCAGGTTTTACACCCAAACTAGTGAAAAGTTATCCTATCAAACTCTAGAGGGTTTGTGAAATTCCTCTCAAATTTTAAGCTCCCAACACTATCCTACTCACTTCTATTCTTTCAAAGTACTACAAACATCCA
>Ga0116231_10004104_pt1 | contig 29709 bp, 15 predicted proteins | sample S1TSphgellanicum_2_FD_89695 | JGI IMG/M metagenome (GOLD analysis project Ga0116231, IMG submission 89695) | Host-associated microbial communities from peat moss isolated from Minnesota, USA - S1T2_Fd - Sphagnum magellanicum MG | ecosystem: Host-associated > Plants > Peat moss > Unclassified...
AAAAATTCCAAAATTTTCTCAATTTCTTTTCTTTAAAATGACAAAAATTTGTTGAGAAACAACCACTGCTATGGCCTTTTCTTCCAATTGGCTCTGCCTCTCAAGGGAGACTCTGACACACATGGAAGGACACAAAGTTCATTTGGTTGCACATTTTCAGGGCCAGAGTGCACCCAGCACCCAGCAAGTGCACCATGCAGGATGGATGGTGTGGATGGACAGAAAACACTTTTTCATTGTATTCCTCTCCCATAACTAACCATGGTGGTTCCATAACTAACCACGGTGGTTAGCTATGAACTAATCATGGTAGTTAGCTATGTACTAACCATCCACATGGATCTACCTACCTAAGAGCCACCAAGTGATGCACCTACTAACCCACCTACACAAAAACCTTTACACTCCCTACCCACTTACCTATGATAGGTATCCACTTACATATATAGGCCACTAGTTGACCCCATTTACATACAAAGACCTACCATACATCCGGATCCTTAAGAAACAAGACAAAGTAGGAATTATCAGAAAATTAATTTAAACAAACTCTAATGCCCATGTGTTTGAATTTTGAGATTAATAAATGTGTGAAAAATATATGAAGTCCATGCCATGAAATTTACATTAATTTAGCTTAGCTCTAAGCACAAGTGCATTTCAGATTACCTCATTTAATTTATACATAACAACTTGTGTTCCTCAACATAGAAATTAGAATACAATTGAACTAAAATTGCACAAGAACAAAAACAATAAAATTTAGATGCATAGAAATGGAGTATATCTTGGAAATAAGTGGAAATTATTTTCCACTTATAATATTTAAGTGGAAAATAATTTTATTAAATCAAATTAATTGCCTCCCTGTACCTACTTCTAGAGATTTAACTCCAAAGTACCTAGTCTTTAATTTAAATGGAATTAAGTGGAATCAAATGGCTTGCTGCCTTGTACCTGCTTGCTTCTAGTGATTTAAGTCCAAAGTAATTAGTCTTTTAATCTAGGTCTAAGTTACCAGGGTGTTTTATATAGTTGTGTTTGAAAATCACCTAGTTTTTACCCTAAGGTGAGGTTACCTTACTCTAAGGCTACTTCTATGGTTGAGATCAGGATTGGCCAGATATAGGTAAGTAGGTTGGTTATCAACATGAACAATGCCCTGGTTAGCAACTATTCATATCCGGACTCTGCCCATTTTCCAAATTTGGAACTATTGGTAACCAGCTTTTGTAGCTCCATTTACATATCCTTATTCATATGCATATATGCAAACCCACATGATTCATCATTCATATCCATGGATATATTTTTATAAGACCTTAAATATGCATAGTTATGTTATACATATCCATATGTGGTGTTTAGGGTGTGGATATGTACATCCATATATGCATATCCTTTATAGGATTAGGGTTTTCAACTTTCAACCTTCTCGGGCAACATTGAGCCTTTATGGTTTTCAAGTTTTCAAGCTTCATTATTGCAAATCATAGTTTATTTGACTAGAAAATTCAACTAAAACTATTCATTCTAACATTTGGTCAATTTGACCACTTAGTCATCTTGAACAAGTCGGTTTGAACGTGTCTAACTTAATTGGTGGTTTTTTTTACTAACGGTCTTTTTGACTAGTTAAATAAGCCAAAAATTTGAGGAGCCAAAAAAAAAAATTCAAAAAAAAATTCAATTTTCAAATATAAAAATATATTAAATAATTAAATAATAAGTACTTAAGGTGAAAGCACATTACGATGACCCCATTTGGAACATTTTTGGGTTTCATATTATAGTACATATAATATAATTGTTCCAAAAGTATGGTACATTAAATTTTGGGTATCAATTTTGGTTTTTGGGCTGGACAATTATTATTTTTAATAAAATCATGTTATGTAATATTTTTTTAATAATAATAAATTTTATTATCTATATTGAAAGATCCATAAATTTATTTATAATATACATTGGTATACTAAGGCTATTATCTCATTTTGATTGTAGTAATTTTAAGGTTTCATTAGTCATTAAAATAATCAATTTTATTGGAATTAAAAAAATGGCTCATCTAACTATGTTTGTCATCTTCCATGTGAATGTGATTACTTTGTCAAATTTTCAATTTACCACACATTTATCAACTCTTTGTTAAAAAATTCATTTTTTGAAATGAAAATTTTCAAATTAATCACATGGTACCTAAACATGGTTCACATGGTTCAGTATACCTTCAACTTTCATAAAAATTAAAATTTATCTAAATCGTTTTTGAAGTATATTTGTGTTTTTGAATACCTAGGTACATACGTTTTCACAAATATATTCCAATTTTTCACTTTATAGAATGAAATAAAATAGTTTTTTTAATATCTTGCCTATAATATATTCTAACATAATATGTAAAAGTATTGTGTAATTTTTTCAAAGTTTGATGTGGGATACATTCAAACATGCACACCTTTGGAAAGTAGTACAATGTGACACCCCAAAAGGGATCATCATAGTGTGCTTTCACCCCTTACCCATCCACCCACCATGGCCTCTTACTTACCTGGGTCTTGTCCACAACCCACTTAAATATTATACATTTATACACATGCACAAGATATATATACAAATATACATATTCCACATAGCATATGTTGGTAAAGGGGATTGAACCTTGGTCTCCTTGGCTCCACACCAATGTTTTGGTCATTAAACCATCACACCATTTTGTAAAACAATATGATTACAAATGGATTTAACATGTTTCTTTGAACTTCAATGAATTTTTTTGTCAATGTGTACAACAACATTTGATTTCAATTTTTTCCATAAATAGCTAAATAAATACTTAACTAGATAAATAAGTAGGTACACATGCTTACCTACCTATGTTTTTAGATGTACATACCTACTTATGTAAAATATAAATAGGTATGTAGGTAGATATTAGGTAGGTAAATAAATAGGTAGATGTTAAATAAGTAGATAATAAATAGGTATATAGGATGTAAGTAGGTAGATGGTAGGTAAATAGGTAGGTAGATGGTAGGTAAGCAGGTAGGTATAAAGTAGGTAAGTAGGTAGGTATAAAGTGGGTAAGTACAAAGGTGGGTAGGACATAGGTTGGTATAAAATAGGTAAGTAGGTAAATAGGTAGCCTGGTAGCCACAACAAGTAAGTAAATTAACTAAATTCATATGGTCAATTTGATTTAACCATGGGCATCTTGATGGACCATTTAAAAAATTTATCCCTTTTGACTAAATGTGTGACTTAACATTTGGTCAAAATGGTCGCTTTAATAAAAAAAACCAACCAAAAAAACCACACTTCTTTCATGCCCCATGTCTTTAATCAAAGTGGACATCCCTTTAATCAATGCGGATAGTTTAGTTAAGTTGAACCTTTTGAAAAGCCATAATATGTAATAATGCTTAAGCTTTGTCCCTTGTACCATTCTTTGTTTTTTGTTGCTTCTACTTTTTGTTACATTGGAGTTTTGTAGGAATGGCACCAAGAATATTTCGCAAATTGTTGTTCTTTTTTTAATTGCATCAAAGTTTTCTAGTAGTGGTGCCAGGAATATCACACAAGCATTTTATAGTATCTGAGGTTTGACCTCTAAATTTTAATTATTTGAAGTTTCAAGCTTGAACGTTTGAACTTTAAACATCTACAATTTGATGTGTGAAGTGTGAGCTCTAAAGTTGGAACATTTGAAAATTTGAAGGTTTGAATTTTGAGTTTAAATGAAAGTTTGAGCAAACAAGCAAAAGTTTGAACAAAAGTCTATCTTAGTAAAAAAGTTTGTTTGTTTCAACGAATGAATGTCTTTCTAAACATCTATTTTGGGCGTTTGTGTCTTAATGAACATATGTGTCTAAATGAACAATTGTTTGAGAATATGTGTGAGCATTGATGTCTAAATGAGCACCTATTTAAACAAATGTGTGGGCATATGTGTTTAAATGAATGTTTGTATGAACATTTGTATGGGTGTTTGTGTTTGAATGAGTGTTTGTTTAAGCATTTGTTTAGGTGGTTATGTTTAAACGAATAGCTTCATTGGAACTCAAAATTGGAAACATTGAAATTCAAAATTCAAAACCCTAATTTCAAAGGTCATAGGTGAACAACATCATTACAATGTTCAAATGGTGGCCCTTTTCATGATAAATAATTAGTATTTAAAATCTCTTCTCCATGTTGCAAAAGTTTCAATGTTGTGTGTTTTTGTGTTTTCGAATTTTGTTACAAGTCAATTTCCAAAGATTTGGAATTCAATTTGTTGGTTGTGTGTAATGTGTATAGTTCCTACACACCATGGTTACAGAAAGTGATTATGCCATTGTTGAGAGTGTTGGTGGGGTTGATGAACCATATTTATGTGAATTTGTGGTCCCCAATAGTTCAATTCAAATATGGAGAATGTGCACTTAGAAACTACAATTTCATTGGAGAATGAAGTATTGTAGTTTGTAGTTATAGTAGTTCAAGTTATATTTTGGAAACCACACCATCAAAATTCCATTTGTTGGGGTCTTTTTGTTGTGAATGATGATTTACATGTGGATCTCGAAAATTTGCAAATGTTGCAATGTATTGTATGCATATCAGAAAAAGTGGTAGGTAATGTTTTGTCCCAAAGTTTTGTTTTGAAGAAGGGTTTGATTAAGTATAATAAGATTAATGGGATTATTCCCATTAAGACTCATGTTGATTATATTCATCCTCGGTTATTTGCTCAAAGAAAATCACAACTTACAAAAAAAACAACTATGGGTAATGATGTAGGTCATGTGTCGCAACAAGGGAAGAAAAGGACAAGGCCCTTTAGTTCTGTTATCACCACTTACTTTGGGTCCACAAACCCTTTCAAAAAAAAAATGAGGCACAAAAAAATGTTTATTGAAGATCTTGTGTTCTACATTTGTAAAGCTTATCGATTAATCTCCACTGCTTAAAACATATGGCTAAAAAGGTTGGTTTTGCTCCAATGTCCCTAGGTTTCATTTCCTTTTCAAACTATTCTTGTGGATAAAATGTTTCCTGGAATGGTGCAAAAAACCTTAAATTTGCACGTATTTTCAAACCTTGCATCCATAGCCATTGTTTTCTATAGTTTTGATTTATGGATGTTTAAAGGCCAACTGCAGTGTGGACACTTTTTCCCTAGTGATAAATTTTCTGAATGAATCTTAAAACCTTATACATGTCACTGTGGGCTTATTTGAAGTGGATGAAACCATTGGTAAAAGTATGGTTGTTTGGTTTAAATCATTACTTTCAAAGTTTGGTTTGATTATTCATGTGATTGCATTCGTGAAATACGAGGGTAGCAATTTGAATACCATGGCAACCGCATTATGTTTTATCATCATTTGTCAACCTTTGAAATTTAACCATGTTTATGAAGGTACATATTTTGGGCATGTGATGTCTAAGGCATGCCAATATGTTATTAACGATGACAAGGTTTCTAAAAGTTTAATGCAAGTAAATGTGAAGGATGCACAAGCTAATTTATAAAAGAGTATTACGTGGACAAAAAAATCTAGTAAAGGTAGGCAAGAATAGGAGAAGGCTTGTATTGAATGTGGGTTGTTGCCTCAAAACTTAAAACCCCTATCAAAACCAAATTTGCATCCAAAGTCATCATGTTTGAAAAGACCTTGGAATTCAAGCAAGCTATCATCACTTGTTACAAAGGGCAAAAGACTATTGTTTTACAACAAAAAGTTGTAAAGGCCCAAGTGTGGGTTGTTGCAAAAGTAATTACTTCTACCTTAAACCATGTGGTAACAACTTGTGTTATCAATCAATCCTAGGGTCATTGGTTATTGTTAAATGCTTTGACTACTACCATTACACTAACTATCAACTTGCAATCTAAAATGGCTAAAATGTTTCAAGTTCTAGATGGGACAAAAGCTATAAACCCATTTGATTCAAAACTTTTCCTCTTCCAAAAAAATATGTGAAAAGAAGTTGTGAAGGTACTTCAACCTTTTTTCCAATTTCTATTTGTTTTTTATTCAAACCAAGTTCATAATATACTGGCAATAATGTTGGATCTTCAATTGAAATCATTACAAGTTGTCGAAAATTTGGTGGGACGTGGGAATGCAATTTGACTTGTTTATAAATATGATTTGAAGGCTATTATTCCCCTTTTAATGGTATGTTTTGAAACCCTAAACCCTACTGCTAAAGCTTGTACATCTACTAATCATGATGACTTTGAAGAAGCTAACATGTTTAAGGTTGGAGCATCTTTTAAAAGGTTTTCTCGGACTCTTGTCACAAGATAATTATTTTTGTTCAACAGGTTATCCATACCTTCTTACACATGCAAAGATCCTTTTGTTTAGTAACGCAAACCATGAAGGTCAATTTCTAAACATTATGAGAAATTGCGTTCGTTGAAACCACACTACCTTGCAACTAAAACTCAAAAAAAAAATCATATACAACTATTGTACAATTATCTCTTGGGTATTACAATTAGTGTGCAACTATCCTCCTAGAAATACGACGTATTATTATACACATCGTACATACATATGTAATCAACCATGTTTGATTTTTTCAGTGGTTGCATTATAATTGCATGTGGCAATTATTTTAGAATTGTTGTAAATGTGCCACTAAAACAACAACTATGTTGTAATTAAGTGCAATGTACATACATGTGATCATGCCATGTGTTCACATTTCCACCACCGGTTATGGAATACATTTGTAACTAGTTTTTTATTATGATTCACATTGATACAATTAGTACAACCATTAGTGCGCCACTATTAAAATACTATTATTCAACTATATTATGACTATAATACTTTTTATAACTTAATAAAAATACATATTCATAAATTATTTATATCTTCATCATATGTGTTTCATTTTGAATGATTTAAAATGTTATGGGAGCGTTATTTCAAACTTTAAGGATCATCTTTGAAATGTGAAGGAAAAGGAGTAATGAAAAAATAAAAAGAAGATAAATAAGTTTTCCAATTTACAAGAAAAAAAAATTCCAATTTTTTTCTCTTTGGACCCCTCCTACTTTTCAACCTCATAACTTTATTATTATTTATTCATTTTAAACAATTTAAAGTGTTATAAAAGCACCACCTGAAGTTGTACAAATCATGTTGGAACTTTAATAACAACAAAACAACATACAAGGAAGTTTTTAGGTGTTTTAGGAATTGGCCTTTGTAACATTTGGTGGTTTGTTTTTTTTGAGTTTTTGACCCCTTCTACTTTGGGGGGCCATAACTTTTTCAATTCTATTATGTTTTTGACGATTTTTAATGCCCTAGAAGTGCTAATAGAAGGGGTTCAAGTTTTGTTTAAACACCAAAAACAATGGAATTTTCCCCTTGGATCTAGCCTAGCCTAAACACTTAAATGTTATAGTTGCAACTCAATTGCAACTTAATTTGCAACTAAAAAACAACTAAAAGATTTAACCCATATGTTTTGTTTTCGAATCCCATGTTACAAATTATATAAAAAAGGCTTGTACTCTCATATTCTCACATTAAAATACAATAGCCATTTTAGGATGAACTCAAAAAAGCTTAACCTAAAGGTAAAACATAAAATTAAAAAATAAAATTTCATGGCTATTCTTTAGTTCATTTAATGTTGTGCTTTCTTACCTACTTACTTACCTATGTACATAAATAGGTTTTATTTTTCTACCTACCTATGTAAATAGGTAGGTAGGTAGGTCCTAGGTAAATACGTAGGTATGTAAGTCTTAAGACCTACCAACCTACCTACCTATGGTTATGTACGACCTACCTAACTATTAAAATAAATATTTTTATTTATTTATTTATTTATTTACTCCAAAATATAATTAATATGTCATGTGGTAATTTTTTATTGTGCCAAATGGCACAATCTTGGACCGTCATTAACAATCATAATGAACGATGGAGATTAATATTTTGAAAAAAATTCATTTTTGTGTCCAAAATTTTTCATAATGCCACATGTCATATTTTAATTAATGGATGACAATCAATGACATGAACATGACATCATAGGTACAATTATATTGGAATTGCATAATAGTTGAAAATGAATTGTTTTGATTGAATTGCAATTGAGTTGCAATGAGTTACATTGTATATACAACGAGTTGCAATTCTACAACTCATGCAACTTGTCCATTAGTATCACAATGTATAAATACAGTGAGTCACAAGTGTCCTCTATAACTCAAAAATTGAGTTGCAAAGCTAGTTATAAAACACCCTTTTTTTCTCATAGTGAAATGTGGCATTTTTAGCCAATCAATTTTTTTGCATTCAAGGTCACATCTTGAAACAAAAAGGGTGTTAGTCTTGTTGGAGTATGGACAACTTTGAAGCAATTTCATTTACAAGTGGAGAATTTGGATATGATCATCACAATTGTCAAAAATCAACTTGATGATCCACGCGTGAATTGTATACCAAATAAAAATATTAAAAACTACCTAAAAGGGTCTTTGGTTGATAACAATAATGAGTTGATTGAAGAAGAAAAATATTTTGAGAAGTTGGATGTGGATGATGAATAATGCATAGGTATTCAACTTTCCCATAAGTGTTTTTTTTTCAACATCTAAATCTTTTGTTGCCTTTCTTTTATCATTAACATTTAAATTTTTTTGTAGGTAGGCAATTTGTGTTGCAATGGGCAAAGTTCTAAAATTCAGAACTAAGGTTCAATTCTTTCACAAGTTACCACACTTTAGGTCCATGTGCTTTTTATCCAAGTGGGAAATTTTATGAGTATGTAGATTTAGAATGTGCATAACCTTTATACATGTTATCTATAATTAATTTGAAATTTAACAAACAAATTAATATCCGCTAAAAAAAAAATTTCATTCAATATCCATATCCACCATTACCATGAGTTGCTAAAAATTTTCTATGCATATATGTTTGTTGAAAATTTTTACAAGATCTACCTTATTGGAATATTGAATTTTGCCTTGATATATTGTATCCAACCCACATTGGTTGAGATGTTGTAAACCTAAGTCAATGTGTAGTCTTTGCCTAAATCCATTGCCTAATCAAATAAATTATGATGAGGAGCTCAATTCTCATGAATCATCTAGATTCACAATGTAAGTAATTGATCTCCAAGGCTCAGATCATATACCTAGAATAATTAAACAATTAGCTTACAAATTTTTTTGTTGTGAAAACTATTGAAAAGGTAATAAAGTTATTCATGTAGTCATCCCCAATTTGGAACCTTATTTGGTCTTTTGTTTTTCACTTGATGCTCAGTTTGAAGTTATTTGCAATGTTAGCCAAGCTATGTACAAGAACACAATATTGAGAACATGCACACCAAACTAGAACCTACACACAAAATATAGGTGAACTAATTAAGGTTTTCCCAATTCAAGTTCAAGTTTACATGGTTATAAAGTTATAAGATGTAAAATTCAAGTTGTAGCTTTACAATGTAGGGTTTTAGGGTTCTAGGGTGTAAGATGTAATGTTCAAATTATAATTTTTGGGTTTCAGGGCTTTACGATTCAGGATTTAAGGTTCAAGTTGTATGTTAAGGGTCAATGTAAGATTGAAGGTCAAAAAATTTTTAATGATGTTTTGGGGTTTGAGGTTTAAAATTGACAATCAAATTATATGTTCTTGATTGTGGGTTTTTAGGTTGAAGTTTTAGAATTTAAACTTCAAACTGTAGGTTCTGGTTGTAAAGTCATGTTAATGTTTTAAGGTGTAAATTTAAGGTTTAAAACATGGGTCCATGTTACAAGCTCTAGGCTATAAGGTTGTAGGGTTTAAGTTTATGGTTATAAGATTTTAAATTAGGTTGTAAATATAGTTTGTAAGGATTTGAAGTTAAAGTTTTAAGGTTTCATGTTGTTTTGGATTAAGGTTTAGGTTTTTAAATTTTCATGTTGTTTTGGTTTAAGATTTAAAATTCAAGTTCTAGAATTAAACTTTAAGTTGTAGGTTTGATGTTTAGGTTTAGACTAGGGTATAGTTTAGGTCTTGGTCTAAGGTTGCTGGCCACAAATAATCTTTCAGAATGAAACCCATTGTCAAGTGGGAACCAAGCCACCTCCCAAGGTCTTTCTTTTTTTCATCTTCACATGAACAAATGCAGTCTTCTTGAAACCATGGCTCTTCCCTTAGGAATGATGATTATAGATTATTTCCCAGTAATGACGATGAAATATTTGATGTTATGAATATCAAGGAAGTTTTGTTATGTACACTTGTTATTACCAACTATGCAAATTTATTATTCAATTCACATGACATGGAAAAGAGTGCTAATCAATTAGTTGATCTAGATACTGATATTTGTGATGTGTGGGTAACAATAAAACCACATTGATGTTGTTCAAGAACTTGACCAACCTCAAGTTGGGTCAATTTGAAGAATTGGCTTCTCTTGTGGGGTTTACTAGTGTAAGAATAGTTCATTGGTATTTTGTATTACTTATTGTATTGTTCATTAAATATATTTCTATTTTGATCTATTTATAAATATTATCCATCTTTGGGGTTTAAGGATTGAACCTCACAAGTGAAATAGTTGTGGTCAATGATGGTATGTTGATCATACGTATCCTACATAGTTGGCTTCGTAACATCGGTGCCTATCTAGGCCCACCTAGATACCTAGATTTAGATGGTCTACCTAGCTTCTTAAATTAGATTTTTAGCTTAGCCTAAGTAGTGAAATGTGTCAACAATTCATAGGATAAGAAATTATGAAATAATCAATAATATGATTTATTATATTTCATTATTTTTGTAAATATATATTATTTATTTAACATATTTAATTTTAAAATATTATATTTAATAATGTAAACTTAATTTACTTTTCCAATGATATCCAATATTTTATGTAGTCATATATGTCATTGCATAGTTGTATGACAAGTCAATGAATTAAAAATCCTTTCAATTGCAAGCAATATGCAATTATTGGTGTGACTATACATGCCACATGGATTTTTTTTGCAATTGATTGTCTTTTGCCACTTGTTCAAGTAACTACAAAGTTTGTAGTCCCATGTGTTCATTATGACTAAAATTTTGAATTTTGCTATTAAAATTTTTGTCATTTATTTTCAAATTTCTTTTTGTGATAGAAAAGATTGAAAAACCACAAGTGAATCCAAAATCAAGAATGAAAATTACAAAATTAAATATTGCATATTTTGATCATGTGTCAAAAATGATGAGTTCAATCTATAGATTCACATATAGATTTTTGCCAATTTTTTCAAGTGTGAAATGTTTTATGACAATTTGTGAGTTGTTGGTCTATTAACATGTGAACTTGTAGCAATTATAAGGTGACCCATCTCACCATAGAACTCATGAATAACATTACCACATACAACAACAACAACATATGGGTTAAATGCTTGTTCCAATAATGAACAAATCTTATGTCAACCATTATTCACATTGACACCCTTAAAATCTTTGGAGAATCAAAAAATAAAAAGGTTGCCATTTGACAAATAATGAAAGCTTGCCAAAAGATGAGAATTGAAAGCTTACATAGCTATCCTTGTATATAACCAAACTTTTAGAAGTTCTATGGTGAGTTTGAGTACCCTTACCCACCTTAGTTGCCTCTTTAAAAATAGGTCACATTCTCAAAAGAAAATCAAAATGAAAACCTAACCAAGCTGAAACCATTTGGTAATGGCAAATTTATTGAACTAATGACATAAATATCAACAGGGTAGGATAAATTTAGGGTAAGTCTAAAATGCTTACCGGATGTAGGAGGGTAATTAAGAAAGGTTATCTCTAAGAGCATATAGGTCGTATATGTGAGTAAGATACTAAGTGAATGTTAGGTAAGTAGATGCATTTGATAATTAGTACCTACATAGGTAAGGGCTGGTGGGTTAATAGGTTAGCTGGGTACTAAAAGTAGACACTCAGCTAACCACCATGGTTTGCCGGGAAATTGGAACTCAATGAAAAATTGTTTCCTGTCCCCATGGGATCCATCCCTCGTTTGGTGTGTTTGATGGTTGTTTGATTGACTCTGGCCCGTGGCCAAGTGTAGGGCAATGTCCTCACAGCTGGGATTTAGCCTACATACAAAGGTACCTTACAACAATTGAAAATGTGCCTTACACATGGTAAATTGCCTCCATATGCACATGATACCTTCACATGGAGGCCACCTTGCACAAAGTTGCATGTTCTTTTGTGGAATGATTCTCTGCCAAGGTCTTTATGTGATAGGTAAAGCCCATGGCCGAGGTCTATACCATGCATAAAGACCTCACAGGGTTTTTTTTTCCCCATGATAGCCACCGGGTATACAAATGAGAAATAAAAGCAGCCATTTCAAAAAATGTAATGCATGCAAGACAACTCTTTGTGAGCATTATGTTTTTTTTTTAAACACCCACCCTTCTCACAGGGAGTATTACAAATTTTAAAAGCAAGTTGTAAGGAAAGTCAAAACACTGGTTTGGGTCAAAAAAAATGGTTTGGCCCAACATTTTTGTACAGTTTGCTGAGACTGGTGAAAGGCACAGCAAAGCCTAACACCTGCCAGAGAACAGTGCAATGAATACGATCTCACTGCTGCTCCCTTTCTTATTGGCCGATCATAATGATTAGTCTGCATGGTTTACTATTAGTAGTCTCCCACCTAATTGCAGTCCCAGTCACAGTTTTATGGGTGTGGTTGGAAAAAAAGTAAATAACTAAACTTGGATTTGAGAAATATTTTTGCAAGGTCACATACTGAGCACAGTGGGGAGATATTGGTTAGAGGTGGTCCTCCATCAACACTAGAGAAATGGTGTTGGATCTTTGGGTCTTTTAATCTTTACCTGATTAGTAATCCTTGAAAAGTTGTTCCTCCATGGCCAGGTGACCCAGCATCCATCAATGCACCATTGATTGGAAGCCTGTTATGACTTAGTTGTGTATGAAACCCAATTGAGCTGACATAGGTGGCAGCCGTGGTGCAGGTAAGTGGATGAAGTTTGTTGGTATTGTAGGGAGATTTTTCAGACCTACTTCAAAGAGGTGGACCTGATGGAATTAACTAGCACAAGTTCATGGCAACCCAAAAATTAGAGCCCGGATTTAGGGTTTAGGGTAAACAATCATTTGGTGGTATTTTGGGAGGAACTTTTGGTGGCTCCCCTGCCCCCCCCCCATCGCAAAAGCACTATGCATACAATTATGAGGTTTCTTATGGTCTGTTCTTTGGTCCATCCAAATAGTGGGCTTCTAGTTTTGCATGCAGCGATTACCAATTCACTAGCAACTAACAAATCCACACTACCCTCTCCTCCAGATGATGTAACCCATGTCATCCTCAAGACCTAGTAAACATGTCATGTATGTCCAAGGAAATGTATTGATCATCAGCTTGTAAAACAGAGCAGTGAAAGGAATCAACAAGTAAATTCTGTTGCAACCAAATTCACGGTGCAAAAATAAGCAGAAAAAAAATCTTTGAGTGGAAAAAAGACCTCCTGCATAGTCACAAATTACACAACATAAGCCAAAAGCTTGTGAAAACTTTGAAAACAGAGCACACTCCCTGACTGACCCAAAAAAACAAAAAAGAAAAGGACTATTTCCAACACGAATTGAGCCCCTGTCCAATCTATTCAAACAATCCAGAAGGCCCCGATGACCACTGACCTATCCTCTTTTATGTCCCAGGTGGCACATGACATATTCAATCTGATGGTCTGTACTTTGAAGCGGGTATCTTCAGCTGTCCATTAGCAGAGCCTCCTACTGTCATAACATTCACTGACGTGTTTCCAGTCAGATCTCGACGAGCCACCGTGCCAGCACCAGATCTTGTGATAACCTTCTGTTGCATGCTCGATTTTGGCTTCAGAATTTTTCTCAATGATCGGGGTAACATTGGGCCTAGCTTCTCTGACAACAGCACAACTATAATGCCCAACACAATAAGTGTCCTGCAAAAATACACCATGTACAATTTCATACACACAACATCAGAAAACATGTAATACGGCATTGAGAACACCCAATACAGAGTATGACATCCACAATGCCTGACAAGTAAAATTCAGAATGCCTGACAAGTATGACAAATTACAATTACAGAATGCCCATTTGCAGGTGATGATTGAACCTGAAAATGCAAGAGAAAATTAATGGAGGTGCTGCTGTGCATTCCCAACTGGGAATGTAAACTATGAGGTACTGCAGATGGGACAAGAGTGACAACAAACAACAGAGTGGGTGGGTGCACTTTTTTTGCAGGAATGTACCATGCCAGCAAAAGCAAGTAGCGCCCAAAGGATGAGCCAGGTAGCGATTCTCCAAGTGCAAACAGGCCCATCAAAACACCTATGACAATTGAGGCCACAGCTGCACACGTGGAGACCACTACAGCCCTTCCATCCTTGAGACCTCTGGTCTGTCACAGTACAGATACATGTGACCCAACCCCATCAATTCACAAGAGAGCCTCCATAAGGATGTTCACATATTATGAGCTATCAAATCAACAGGATGAGGGGAGGGGGAAAAGAAAAAAGTAAAGGGAATTACATTTAGAGGGATGTGGATGTGAAAGAGGAGGTTGCCTTACCTGACAAAAGAATCCACTACCGCTGCAGCAAACACCAACAGCAATGCCAGCAGGCACAAACCATTGTGACATCCCACTCTCCGCCAGTATGAACCCTATTTTGCACACTGTTGCTGACAGGCTGCAACCTCACTCCCCATTTCATTCAATCCCTCTAATGAAATACTGGATCCTCTGACTGTGATCAGATATTGACATTATCCTAATTAACACCTTGGGTCTTCAAGATGGAAATATGGGAGATTCACTGCACAGTTTGCTTTTTCTATGATCAGGGTAAGTCACTTGGGAGAATCACATTACAAGGAACAAAATAGACAGAGAAACACTTGCAAAGTACTTAGGCACTACACCAATTTAGGTTCAGAGAGACTAACCCAAAGCAAGCACCTGCTTCCATGCCTGCTGCAATCTCCTCTTTCACATCAACATCCCTCTGCACATTCCAAACAGTCTCTTATAGGGCTTGGGGTCTAGGCCTGCAACATACACCTTCTTTTAGTGAAGTGAGGAAGCAAAAAAAATCATGATCTTCTTTCAAAGGAAATGTACAATGATTTATATATGACATAAATGCCTGAAAAACTACAGTTGCACCAATTATCTCTGCAGACATTACGTTGATAGACAAGTTACAAACATCAAGAAAATCACTCAAAATGTGCATTGCCGGGGAAAGAGAGTTCCAACAATAGATATCAACAATTCACTGGTGAAGTTATGAGATAGCAACAAAGACAGCGATGAAGAACAAGGCGAGAGAATAAGGGTAGGACAAGGAAAGATGAAATTTACAGAAAGAACCAACTGTGATTCTAGCGATTCCAGTTTCTGACGCCTTCGCTTGCCAGAGCGGGCCCACCAGTCAAGCACACCCTAAGAACAATCCCACCCAACATACATCTTCCTTATCTGAAATTTTTGATGGGTGTATTATCCATGGTCAGAGCATTCAAAAGGAAGGCACATCTTAAAGTCAAACTTTACTCTGATGCTTGCATTGACATGTTGCAGTACACAAACCAGGCTTTTGTAGAACAAAAACCAAGTGACCTATTTTACAAAGTGCAGACAGACATCTGAATCTTGCCAGTCATCAGTAACATCAAGTCAAAGGCAAGGCATCACCATACCAGGAAACATGTCGGCATTAGGTCAAAGTAGGAAAAAGTCAGAGCTAATCTTTTAGCATTAAGTGATACAAAGCCATAAAGGGAAGTTGCATACAAAGAAAAGAGCAAGCCATGAAAAAAACAGTAGCAGTCGAATTACTGAAATATGCCCATTCTTTTGACCCTCTGCCGTTGCTCCCACAGCTGTAGGATCACCAAAACGAAATAAAAGCAACATAAGTTTTAATGCAAGTAATGAGTGCCAACATCTCATAGCTGTGAAAGGAACTCTGCTAACATTATGTGCTGCTGCTGAAGACAGGAACAAAGATCCATTATATTAGTGATGGATTGTCAAAACGAATCAATGATAGACATCAAGTGGAAGAAGAAGCTTTGATGAACTAAAATTGGATATGAAAGATATCGTTACCAACAGTTCCTGTAGCTGCCATTGCAACACCCAGCCAATCCAGGCCATGCATCGCTTCATGCAAATAGAAGTGCGAAAATACTGCCAACACTGCCAGGCCACATCCTGACACTGGCTGCACTATAGAGACCTGTGCCACACAGCATGTGTGAGTCTGGATCAAAAAGGAGCATATCAGTTTAAAGCTCCAGTACAGAATATTGGCACAATACAGGACCGAGTACTGTCAATTGAGTCTTTTCACATGTTCTCAAGTGCTGTACAAAATTCTCTGCACATGGTTTCAAAAGTCAGATTTCAAGGACAAAAGAGATTCTTGATGTAGTTTGCATATTGACAACAAAGGAGAAAAGAGGGAAGAAATAACAGGAGATGTGACACTCACAGGAGCCTGAGAAACAGCCTTGAGCATGAGCACTGCCCCTGCAACGTCCACTGCTACCCCTGTCACCCAGGTGCGGCTTGCCCCATACTTTTTTATCACCTGAACAAATAGCTTGCTTCTCATTATGTCAGGATCAAGTGCGCTGGAGCATTCTCAGTTGTTTCTTGTGTCTACACAAAGTTTCATCACATTGACTCTACTCTTTGAATCCAATCATTCCTCTGCTGCAGGGAAAGGTTGGTGCAGACGGGCATAAGAAAGAAAGAAGGGATGAGAGGAAAGGAGGGCATCAGGTGTGGAGGTGCCTCACCTTCAAGTCTAATGACAGTTGCGGCAGCCCCTTGGTACCTTGTTTCTGTAGAACCTTCCCAATGTTATTTCCTGCTGCTGCTGCAACCGTCAATGCCACTGCTTCCCACATCCTCTTCACAGGTCTATTTCTCCTGTTGACAGCTCCCAAAATTTCAGTTGCTAATCAGGTCTTTTGAGTTAGCCCAGTGACCACTGATCATCTTCAATCTCACTTCTGCTTTGGCAACTAAGAAGTCATAAGGATCCCTTTCTCAAAGACGAGCACAAAGTGTGCTAGCCTTATCAACCCAATTCAGAATGGAAAACAACCTCTTTAGATTCAACCATTCTGCAGAAAAACGGTGTACAAGTCATCTGTACAAATATCCATGGTCATGCTGTCATTGACAGTGAACAGAAGCTGCAGAGTCTTCTTATGTAAAGAAGATCTGTGTGGTACCTTCACTCTCCATCTGCACTTACCTTCACAGATAAGGTCAAAATCTGAGGACTTGATGAAGAATGGGAAGAAGCAGTGTTGTTAGCAGCCATCGAAAATGCAGCAGCCGAAAACATTTAACCTTGGATTGCATTTAAACCTGACAGAGCACAGTACTTCAAAAAAAAATCTGACAAAATTGAAATTGATCAGAATCTAGAACTGCAACTGATCAATTTCTCTCCATCACTCTGAAATTCCACACATCCACCTGAAAACCTGCAAACCTTCTCCTCAAAAGGGTTTACCACTCTTTCAAGATAAAAATCTGCTTCCAGATCTTTACAGGAGCAACATTGAAGTCCTCTCACACAAATCCTGAATTCTAAACTCCACACTAAAAATGCACAAAAGAAAACTAGAAAAAAGATAGGGAAGATCAGGGCACTTGGAAGAGATGTTTATTTTGTGGATCACTGGCTTTCTTTCTGAATAGGAAAAATTATCATATCTTGTGCCATGATCTCAATTCAACATAACCTAAAAGGACCCTATTCTACAAGCTTAAAATCTTTCAAAAAACTCAAATAGGTGGGGCACATAGAGAATTTATTTTGTGAATCACTGGCTTTCTTTCTGAGTAGGAAAAAAAACAGAATCTTGTCCCATGATCTCTACTCAATATAACCCTAAAGGACCCTATTCTACAAGCTTGAAATCTTTCAAAAAACTCAAATAGATGGGTGCATAGAGAAATTTATTTATGGATCACTGGCTTTCTTTCTGAATAGGAAAACAAACAGTATCTTGTGCCATGATCTCTATTCAACATAACCCAAAAGTACCCTATCCTACAAGCTTGAAATCTTTCAAAAAACTGAAATGGGTAAATCTAGAATTTGCATTTCAAACAGAAAACAAGAAGGATTCAATCACAAGACTTCAAACACCCACCCCACCCCCCCCTGTCTCTTCCTCTTCTTCTTCCTCAAACCCTAAAACCTAATTCAAACTATGGACATCCTCGCGAAATATACATTATACATATCCGACACCAGAACTCACTCAGATCAACAAGGAAGGAAAGAGACTCTTCTGAACAGTCTCTGAAGTGTGTGTCTATCCTTCTCCCTCTCCCTCTCTCCATTTGAAAGGGGAAAAAAAAAGGGGAAACCAAAGCAAACCCACCTCTTTTTTTTGGGTAAAATGTTGATGGGCTGAAGCAGCGTGGCGAACCTTATAGAATCATTGAAAGAAGGAACAATACTCAGGTGCTCACCGAGTTGAAAAGCTCTACTTATTCCCACTTTGCTAGATCTGGAGCACCCACTCATGGAAACCAACAAGACAAAGACACGAGAGAAATAGTTCTTCTGTTCTAATACTAAAATGTTTCTGGAGGATCTCAATCATGAACATTGGGATCTTGTATAGCATATAGTTGTTGGGGGAAAGGGAGTGAGGGTGGATGGGTGGGTTCTTCTCTCTCTTTGTTGGCAAGGATATTGTGTTCAGATTCATTATAGAGTATAGTAGCTTCAGGGATTTTGGTCCCTAGGAAATAATAATAGGTCTATTTTGATATGAGGATTTTGGAAAGATGATATTTTGGCTTGTATTGAAACTTGAAATTAGTTATAGAGTTCTGATATCTTGAAAGATTTTGGTTCCTTTTAAAGCATTTTTTTTTTGAAGATTAGATTTTTGCATGGTGAAATATTTGAATTTCCATCATTAGTTTTTTGCCTTAAGATACCTTGTTTTATGTAAATGGCAAGGCTACAATGTGTGCCACACCCCTTGTTTGTTTGTAAGTTGGTTGGGTGTGTGTAAGGGAGAGAGAGACTATGATGTAGGTTTCATTTGGTAGCTACCACATTTGGAAGAATGTTTATTGGGTGAATGAATTCATTTTTTCTATTTTGAATTCATTGTCTCACATATTCATCATTGTTATTATTGTTAGACCTTTTTTTTTTCTTTTTTTTTTCCCCCCAGAAAAAACATAGGGGCAAACCCATTGCACAAGAAAAAGCTTGTTTGTTTTGCTTTCTTGTCCCTTTTAACTTTCATCATCAAGATCAATAATAATAATAATAATAATAATCAATGACCGAATTAATCATCCTTGTTTAGATAATAGGGATTATCTAAAAACTTTTATAATCACTTGAGTTTTTTAATTATATGGAAAGCCAAGTTACATGTATGGATATTATGTGTAGGGTAAAGCACCACCCCTAGGGTTTGCCCCTATGAACAAAGGCAAAACCCGAATGAAAGACCCTACATAAAAAAAAATTTAGAACTTCTTAGCTTCGAGAGTAGGTTTATAGTCGGCGAACACCTTCCACCAACCTAAAAAGTTGGTTAAATATGTGAACCCAAACCCATGCCATTTCACAAGTATAAACACATTAAAAATTACAAAGGATTTTTTTTTTTGGGGAAATGTTTTATGTCAAGTGTGAAGCCCTAGGGTGAATACATTTCCCAAAATAAAGGGTTTTAAATAAAGTGGTAGTTGAATCAAACTTCAGCTTTTGAAAATGTTTTTTTCCACCTATGGGCCTTGTATAAGCTAAAGTTTCCCCATCAATAGCAATGATCTTGTAAATTTTTGTACCCTAATGGTGGTAGTGCGAACCTCAATAATATTTAAACAATAGGTTGAAAATGCTTACACAACATTCAAACACTAGTAATACAACCAAATTACCTTTACATGTGAAACATGAAGTGTAACCCACACATTGTTCCCCTCCCCCTCCTAATCCAAGTTTTGAAATGTCACATTGTTTTAAAGTGTTGAAGCATGGTGCACCTCTACCCTAATTTGTGAAATTCAAATTTCCAATTTCCTAGCCATTTCAATTTGTTTATTGGTTTTGGTTGCATGTCATTTTGCTTCTTTGGTCATTTGCTTGTTTTGTTTTTTAGTTTTGTTTGGTTGTTATTTTCCTTGCTAATCATTTTTCTTGTTTTTTTTCCTTATGTTTATTGGTTCAACTTTTGAATTGTAAGTTATTTGTTAATGTTTACCTACTAAATTTTTATATTTGTAAATTTGATTTTCTTTTTAATTACTTTTTTTAATGTTACAAATTTATTATTTCAAATTTGCATTTTTTTTATAACTTTCATTGTTTGTTCATATTTGAGTACTATTTTTTGTTGCTCATCAATTTATCTATTTTTTCATTACTTGATTTTTGTTCTTTCTTATTTTGGTTGTTGTAAATTTAATATTTCAAATTTTTTTTGTTGATTTTTTAATAGAATTTCATGACTGGTTCTTTTTTTAAATTTTGATTCTTAATATAGCTTTGAAGGCATAGCAAGGTCACCATTGCATTCATTTGATTACATCTAATTTTGTCATATTTTAAGGCCCTCTTTACACAAAAGCCTTAAAAGCCTATTATCGTCAAAATAAAAAAATGTGTGATTAAAGGAAAAATGATTGTGAAGATGCAAATTCATTTTACACAAGCTTGAGGGCCCAAGAGACCAAGGAATGGAAGTGAATATAAATTGGACATGGAATCTTAATTGTGAAATGGTGAGGAAGTGGTGGATGAAAACTTAACATGGAATCTTAAATGGCAACTTATGAATAATATTTCATGGTTTAATGGATTTCATGCCAAGCTCACTTCAAGTCCATTAAACCATGACCCCAAAAATCTTCCATTGGTCTATATATATATATATATATATATGAAGTGAACATAAAAGTTGGTTAGGCCATGAGCTCAAAAAAGTCAAATATAAGCATTATTTTTCAAAAAAAAATAATAGACTTTTTTGAAGCATGTGAAGAGATAACCACCAATTAGAAAAAAAACCTAACATCAATGGAAAAATAAAAAATGTCATCAAAAAGTAAAACAAAGAAGGAAATTTAGGTTGTTCATTGATAGTAATTACAACTACATAGTTATATCTATGGTTGGAGAATCAAAAGTTATTTTTCAAGTGATTTTTTAATAAATATATACATTAGTGAGATTTTTTTTAAATTTAGAATTAGTTTAGTGTGCATCTTAGTACTTTTTTAGTTACTAGTGATAGGTTAAAATTTACCATCTCCAATTTATTATGAAATGAAACAATTAACATTAGTTCATTTTTAAAGATATAGTAATGGGCAACTAGTTTGTCAATAACTAAGGATTGATGAAAGAGGTTTGAATAAGATGAGGAAACTAAGAGGAGATGAGATGAATTATGATTTATAAGGTGAGGGGTTCCTTGACGAATTCTTGTTCAAATTTTCATTTTTCATTCCCATTCTTTTTAGTTATTTTAATATATAATGTTCATTCTCTCTTGTTGTTTTTTAGAATTTAAAAGGATTAAAAAAAATTATGATATTTTTGTAAAGAAACATGTAAGGTATTCAATGGAATGTTCTAAGACATTTTTTTCTTTGTTTTTGCCTTAACTTATTGGTCAAAGGAAAGTAATTAGTTTGTTTAATGTAATAAATTGTGCCTTTGATTTATTAATTATTTTTCTGCCCAAAAGTTATTATATGATGGTTATAACTAAAAAAGGTAACAATATTCAATTGGATGTCAAATGGATTCTTTTGTTGAAGAAACCTTGTCAAATTCATGTCTGTAATTTACACCTCCAACAAACAAAATAGTTTAACATATGTTCCAAGCATATCTTATATATAATTTAATTAAATATCCATCATCTTTGATAAATCAAGCCCAAATACTTCTTCAAAAGTAAATGTTTACCACTTGAAATTCATCATCACCAAGAATTCAATCTTCATAAATTGCAAATTGTTATATAAATATATTTTTGGATTCTATGGAATTCCTTAATTCAATTTTGAAAATGACTATTTATACAAACCTACATTGCCACAATAAATGGTGCACATTGTGCACTTCACAATATGAAGCATTACAATAGTTGGATTTATTCCAAGTCCATAACACAAAAGAGTTGAACATGGGCCATATTTTTGTCGAAAATCTAGACTTAAACCAAAATTTTCCTTTCAATCAATGCACTAGAAGTTAAGTCCAACGAAGCTAATCCATAAAACATGTGTCACACGATTTTACATTCAAAGTACTAGTTGGGAACATATTTGAAAGAACACAAGGAAACACCAGGCCAACAACAAGCTAATGGGAGGACATTGGGTTGCATTGATTAACACATCAATGACCATGACTACAATTCTTCAAGTTTGATGCCATAAATGGATGCAAATTTTAATTTAGAATGGCCAACATCTAAAGGGTTATAACCACAAAAGGAAGAGCAATTTCTAGGATTTTGTTCATGGCAAGGCTTTCATTCTACAACATGGAATTAGAGAAGATCTAAACATAACCACACATAATAAAATAATCATCAACTTATTTACATGAACACTATATGCAAAATTGATTCCCATATGTAGAATGGGTGCCCATATTAAGATTTACAACCATTTTGTGCAATCCATCCTTGGCCACTACCATCCCTGACTCAATTGATTATGTCGCAAAGGGAATTTCATTTTGATTTTAGTTAGAATTGAACACATAAAAGTTATGAAAATTGAGAAGTGTAGCTTGTGCATGCTATAATGGTTTGAGTAAATAGAACAATGAAAATCAACATGAAAAATATACTCATAAAATATGCATTGATCCATTGTTTCAAAAATTATCAAAGTAAGGAAGTCGTAGTGTTTTTTACACAAGGGTATGAATCCTATACATAGGCATGGTCCAACAACCCTATTGCATTTGGTGTTAAAATAACAGTGAAAAAAAAACTTGAAAATAATCCCTTGTTCATGTATTCATCATAGGAAGCCACCATAGTGTAGGTCCCCAAAATATGGATACAACCTAGTTAAACAAATGGGTGTTTGCACATTACAATGACCTTATATGGACGTCACAATGGTAATTTCTCTTGTATTCCTTAGATACAAGAAAATAAATTAAATAAAATTCATTGAAATAATAATAAAAAGGACTCACTTATTTAAAGTTATCATAATCAACCTTTGAAAAATGAAAACATCAAATCAAAATTGTGGATAACCAATAAGTAATGGACTTTTGAATTTTGCCCACACTTTTTGTCACACCTGCAAAATTCATGGATATGGACTTTTATCTTACAATGTGTTAGTCTTATGTGTTTAAAACTTTGGGATATTAGATGAATTATGTTTTAAAATTTAAAGATCCATTGAATGAATGGAATGTGATTTTAATTTATTATGTTATGGACATTTTATAATCCCAAAAATTGTAATTATTTAAAAAGTTCTTTTAATTATTTAAACTTTATTATTTAAAAAAATTATTTTGTGATTTTTTTATATGTATTATAGCATCATGATTTGAAATTGGAAATGGAAAAAAATGTTACATTTAATATCATCTAAATATTCATATTTCAAGCCAGTTTTCAACTACACTTGAAAAGGACTTTGAAAAGGACTCTAATCCGTTGAACTTGGGAAACCCTAATGTGCTTTTGCCCAAATATGATAAAAACTAACATTGGAATTAAATGGTCATTTGTTAATGTCATAAATTTTTGGCTAAAACTAGAATGTCAAGTTGTGCAAAGCATGTAAGGTAAAAATCAAAACATGAAGATGGTTTGCAACAAGTTGATTCTCCAATTGAACTTGAAAAAATGTCAAAACCTAACAATTCACAATAGACCATGTAGCCCCATTAAAAGAGTAAACTGGATATGAAGTTTAAATTTTAAAATGAAATCCAACATCATAATTAAACATGTTATATGCAAAAAAAATTACATCATTAACAACATTATGTAACAAAAGATATTGTAAATATTAAAAAATTCAACCTATTTGTTTATTTACAAACCTTTTTTTTTTTGGTAATAACATGATAAAAAATAGATGTCTTCAATCCATGTGCATAATAGTTAACAATCAATTCTCCTCAATCATTTAAAATATTGACAATAAGTAAAAAGTCACAAATCTCACAACCATTTATTTTTACTTCTGATCATTTCATTTACATAAAACATGGCCCCATCAATCATATTGGATTCGACACCATTCAAATTCAAATTGAATTGTTTATGTTGCTAAGAAGGCCCATTACCTTGCCCATGCAAGATTAAGTTCAAAGTTTGAGCTAACTAAAAAGATAAAAATCCAGTTGTAAAAGATTGTAAGCCAACTCATTAATGAACATAATGACAACATTATGAAAGCATGCACTTCATAATAACCACTAACCTTCAGGTAATCAATATTTCAAAAATGTCAACAATGAACATTGGTATTACATAAGATCTTCATGGCTTGTAACATATCAAATGTGCCATTGTTTCTAGAAATATATATGAAGCCAACACCATTAAATTAAAACCTATCAACAAGTAAATTCACATATAAAATTGAAACTATCAAAATTTATTGAATAAGGCTTGTATTTAATTAACTTTCAAATCATGCTGGATTATTGCAAAATTTGAATGGAACCCATTACTTTTTTCCATGAGATGTTAAACTTCATATTTTATCATGTAAACTAACATTTCTACTTACTAGTTCAAGTTGTTGTATGATTTGTTACCTCACACAATAAAAATAAACCCATTGATAATTCTAACATGCCTAATCATAACCTTACAACACATAACCCATAAGTATTAAATGAAAATGACTCATGTTCATTCATTTGTTTGTGTGTAGATGTATTTGCAATTCTTAAAGTTATTGGAATTGAAACTAACAAAATAAACAACAAGTGTAACAAGTAACAATGGAGCAATTAAGTTTACAACCTTAAACAAAACTTATACAATGTATTCCCACAATACAAGATGTTAGTCCCATGAACACTAAAGACAAATAAAAGTTTGTTGTTTTATTATTTACTAGCCTATTTATTGTTAGAGAATTCATTGTTGAAAATATCTAATGTAAATAAGATTCTTAACTAGTATCTATCTTTTGTTCAACTTAACTTCAATTGCATTTATAGTTTGTCTTTCAATGCATGGTCAATGTATTAATTGAACATTATAAGCTTTAGCTTGATAATATCCTTCCTTTGGGCCTCATATTTGATTTTTTATCTAGTAAGTAACCTTTTAAATATGTAATAGTAATATTTTTAAAATTATAATTGAATTGAGCTTCTTGAGCCATTTCAAACTTATTAAGTAAATTGAGGTTAATTATTCAAATATTAAATGTTGAATAACCATATTGACATAATGAGATGTAGATTAGTATTCAAATGTTATTCACTAGAGCCATTTTTACTATTACATGAATTATGGGTGTAGTTTTAGATTGTGATCACTTACAAAGGAAACATTCAAAAAACCAAGTTTATTAATTTAGTTGAACACAAAAACTTATTTGATTTAAAGTAGGTTGGAAATATAGCAAATGTTCCACAAATGAACATAATATTCAACTAGTAGACATGTAGGAAAATTCCATATGTTATTAAGAAATCCTATGAAGGATAAAATGATAGAAATAATACATTTATTAGACCATAGCCTAGTAGATGTTCATAGCAATAAAAACTTGATAAGTCGACAAATGGTGTAAACAAGGTACTTTGCCCTATGTTCCATCGACAATAGGTTAATCGCCCCTTTAGCCAACAGTAATGTCCGTCATTAACAACTTAGGGACCCATGTCCATGAAAAAAAATGAACGTTGTCATTTCCACATTGACATTCATCAAACCTTCTAGCCCTATTTTTAGAAGCAAGAATGATTTGAAAACATGGTGGCATCATTCATCACGATTGAATTTCTGCTTGTGTCACCGGAAAATAAAAGAATACCCAAAACAACAAACTTGGTACTTATATTCAAAAGAAGTTTGATACTTTTATTTTTACAATTAGTGTACGCATAGTATGCGCCAATGTAGGTTCCAATGGCAGAAGTATATGAAGGCCTTAATGCTTTAGATTCAACATATTCATTAAGTTTTAATTTTAACAATGGATTTAGATGGTACAAAAGAATTATTATAATACAAAACTTATTTTCAATTGATTATGTGTTATTCAAGTAACGAATCCAATTTAGTACATATTACACAAATGAATAGTACATGGGTTGGAAGGAAAATTACTAATAATCTAAAGTTGACTTAGCCAAAAAAAAACCAAAAGATGTTTACTTTTAACTATTGGTAACTATTTAAAGGATAATTATTTAAAAAAGATTAAGATGAAAAATTAAGATGTTGTGGCCAAATGGATGGAATTGACAAGATCAAACTCAAGGCCGATCAAGATAACCAAAGCAAAAAAAATTATGGATCCCTTCAAATTCATAGGCCATGAAGATTATTATCCTAACTTGGGTGAAGGATGAAAATATTTTTAGTATTCTCATTGAGTATAAGGATTCTTATTCTAAACATCATTGTAGAGTGGAATCATCTTTAAGTCCCATTGAAAGAAAAGGAGGCCATTCATTGAAAGGAAGGATTTCCACAAGCTTTCATTGGCCAAAGGAAAACAAGCTCAAAGAGGGATCTTATTGGTGACTTTTTGAATCTATGATCTCTTGCTTATGTTGAGGGAAAAGGATTTATGATTTTAAAATGAGTTTTGACAAAAGAAAGGTGTTAGATTAAGGAGAAAATGTTACACAGAGAACAAATTTTCTCTTTTGTTAAAGTGTTCTCTGGACTCTTTGTTATAAATTCAAAAACATTTGGATGTATTAATGCATTTGTTTAGAAATTGACACAATGTTAGATTAGTACTTAAGGCATCTTTGTATCAAATTTCAACTTCATTAAACTTTTTGTTGGAGAGATATAATTGTTGGAAGTAAAAAGGTCTATTGTGAATCGAGCTTAGATGTAATCTTTGAATGTTTTATTCTAAATGTAAGATTTCTTAATTGTAACAACAGATTTATTTAGAAATTGAGACAGTGTTAAATTAGTATTTAAAGCATCTTCATACCAAATTTTAGCCTCATCAAACTTCCTATTGGAGATGTATAATAAAGGGAGTTTGTTGTCGTTAGTTTTCAATGTTATCAAATTAGCTTTTGGGTTTAAAACATATCTCATGACTATAAAAATAAAAACATATGCGTTTTTGTATTATTGTTTCCTTTGAGATTAACTTTTCAAAAACCTTATGCATGCTAGATTTGAAGGTTATATGAAGACGTTTGTAGTGAAAAGGGTCAAACTGTCCAAAACAGTGAACTTCTTACTAGAACACAACGCAACACTTTTTCACATCTTGTCATGGTAAGTACATTGATGGTCAGCATTGCAAGGATCAACATTGTAAGAGGCAGCCAGTTACTGAAAATAGCCAAGGTGCAAGAGCACTGAGCCTATTACTGGTAACCAGCAGCCTTGAGCTGATTACTACATATAACCAGCATCTATAGATCCATAACCTGCTCCACAGGTGGATGTGGACCACTTTTCATCCATAAACAGAATGGATATGGATCACTTTTCATCCAAAAACAGATTGAAATACTGAAGGTGGATGCGCAATCAGGGAGAGACACATCAGCAATTCTGTCCCAAAAGCTGGTTATGAACCGAGAACCACTTCCCTATGCTATCACATTTGAATGTCCAATAACATTACACAATGTTCTCCTGTTCCCAATCCCGGCAATAAGAGATGGTATTCAGACATGAGAGCTGTGCGGCTGACGAAAGCAACTCATACTGCTGAGCCCCTTCTCATTCCAGGTACCAGCCAAAATGAGCAAAGACAGCCAATAAAACTATTGCTGAGAGAACACAAAGTCTCTTTGCACAAATAATTTGCTCAAGACTTCTACATGGTTCCACATTGCTCTGAGCTCCAATCAAAGACTCACAAGCAGCAGCAAACTATATGCTTCACAAAAACTGAGCTGTGGAGAAAAATGTCTTACTGCTATTCACATAGTAACAACCCATATATGTTTTTGCAAGCTCTCTTTACTAACCACCACACTGAATGTCTTCAAAATTAATGCCCACCTCTGAATTGAACCAAACTGAAAGCTACTGCACCAACAATATACAGGTCACATACACCCAACACCATGAATGCCCATGGCCACAACATCACCATCCAGCCCATGATCAACACATGCACATGAAAAATACCTGAAAGATAAACTAATGAAGAGGTTGCACAAACTAGATTCATGCAGCTGAAATTTGTAAGAGACATCCCCTGCCTCAATAGCCTCTCAGATTAACCTTAAAACTGTAGCATATCAACTAGGTGACCTGATTACCATGCGCTGTCCCACTCCCTCATCATGCCTTGCTTTTTAGTTGGAAAAATTACCCCCAGTGTAGAAAACACCCACCAGGCTTTGAGATTAGAAATAACAACCAAGTGAATTAGAACTTAGTAGTGGCAAGAAATACAGAAAAAACGAGAAAATCAAAACATGAAGGTTTGTTAGAGCATTGCAAAGTTATATCTGCTCTCATGGAATTGTAAGAAGATTGATGTGGATCTCATGACAACTTGAAAATATAATGTGCAGTTTGAGGATTTAAATCCAGAACACAAAAACAGTAGAGATTTCTCATTTTAAACCTTTCAAAAGCTTTTCAAGGTTGTCTTATGTTTCCAAGCCACCCCAGCTGCAGCCATTGGTAAAACCCAGAACTGATTATTTGATGATCTAAGAACTGTTGCATTAACCCATTAGAAAAACACAATCCTAATGATTTTCCAATGTCCAAGACGAGACTTCATAAGAACACACAAGTGTCTCAAAGAAAACCCAACAATTTCTTGCCACTTGTAATTGTGACAAAGAAGAAGATGACAGCCCGAGTCAAAATTATGACAAGCAGATCTCTCTTTCCTTAATTCTTCATGCTCAGATTGAAGACTATCTAGATGTGATGAAGAAAGAGTGACCTCAGTCTGCAAAATGTTAATTACAAGCAGCACTAGATTTCCTTTCTTCATACTCAAATGAAGTGTATGTAGATGTCAAGATGGACTTTCAGACAACTAGAGAAGCTTAATTGGCTCACCTACTAGAGAGATAGATGGGTTTCAGATATCACACATCTACAGTGTTCTTCTACACTTTTGAAACTATCAACAAACCCAGTTCTTCTGATGCAGCAAGCCACCTGCAGATTGAGTCTAATATTATTATGCAGAGGTCCTTTGAAGACTCAACAAAAATTCATGAAAACTTTGAGAAGCACATGGCACAGACTCATGGGAAAAACTAAAATTCATTGAAATTGTTTTTCCACTCTACAAAAGTATAGCTGTATAGGCTAACTAAGTTGTCATCATTGTCGCACAGAGAGAAAGAAAGCTGTGCAACATTGCCAGCTACCCAAAACTCCTCATTTTTCAAAAATCACAGCCAAATTTTTATCTGCTATAGAACAGGAATCTGCAGTAGAAGATCAAATGCTACAA
>Ga0116231_10004107_pt1 | contig 29691 bp, 30 predicted proteins | sample S1TSphgellanicum_2_FD_89695 | JGI IMG/M metagenome (GOLD analysis project Ga0116231, IMG submission 89695) | Host-associated microbial communities from peat moss isolated from Minnesota, USA - S1T2_Fd - Sphagnum magellanicum MG | ecosystem: Host-associated > Plants > Peat moss > Unclassified...
ATACCAAGCGACTATATTACGGATTTCAGTGATCATGTCCCCCCCCCCCCCCCCCCCCATTTTTTTTTTTTTTTTTTTAAAAAAAAAAAAAAAATTAAAAATTAATTATTTTATGAAAAAAACCCCCCCCCCCCCCCCAAACCGGCCTCCCGCTCCCCCGCCCCCAAAAGTTGAACGGTCGAGTAAAACTCGGTTTGGAGGAGGCCATTATTTTAGGGAATTATTTAAACTTCGAAACGATGACCGCACGGTCCACCGCGCGGGAGACACGAACCGAAGAGAGAGGGGAAGAAAGGGTAGAGACGAAGACACACGGAGATGGAGAGAGAACAGACGCACACTCGGAGGAGAACTCGAAGTAAATCCGCACGCACGCGCAAACGAGCAATCAATTCCACAGGTGGTTTTTTTTCCTCGGTAACGAAGTTAGTTCTCCTTATCACTTTGTCTTCTTCCTTTTGATTCTATTTCTATTTTGTTTTCAAATTTTGCTTTCTCTGTTTGCGGGGGGCGATCGTGGGGCTCCTCAATGATGACTTCTGCTGCTGCTGGACGCGTTTTGTTTTTCGGTAACCGATCAGATAGTCTCCTCCTTACTTACCTTGTCTTCTTTCTTTCTTCGTTGCGATATCTTTTCTTTCTTTTGATCCGATTTTCTGTTTTGTTTCCAAATTTTTCTTTCTCTCTTTGCGGTGGACGATAATGATGACGATGAAGCTCTCTGATGATGTTTCTGGTGATTGAGGGAGTGAGAGCTAGGTTGTTTCTTTTTTTCTTTTTTGCGCTGTATTGTTTTCCGAAGTATTGCCTTCTTGCATTAGCTACCTATCTCTCTTTGCGAGCTTTTGTAATCGCTCTTTCGTTTTGTTCGCTCTCCTTTTTCTTTTCTTTTCTGGCCTTGTGCTTCTCTGTCTACATGTTTGCGCACTCTGCGCTGTTCTTTGCGACCACTTGTGGTCGTTTTTGAAGTTCTCTTTCTACCTTTTGAAACGCCGTTGGTTCGTCTTTGTAGAAACGAGCTTCTTCTCGCAATCCATGTCGCGGAAACCGGGAAGGAACATGTTAGGTTACGTTTTACCATTGACTTTTGACCTCGTGTTCTTCTTCCTTCTCATGTCTTGTGCCTGCTGATTGATCTCTTCCTTGTACACAACCCGTGCACTTTTCATGAAAAATCGGGGATTTTTTTATATTCCAATTCCCTCTCGATACAAAGCTTCTCCTTACAACGCATGGTTCGCGGTTTCACCACAGCCATTGCGGCATCTGGTACAATATTTCTCAGCCGTGATTAGGATGATATCACCGGGAACCGGTGAAGTGTAATAGGCGGGTATGTCATCGCGGGGAGGAAGGTAGCGCGATGCCAGCGCGGGTAGAAAATTGGAATGGGACTTAGTATAACGGGGCTTTAGAACCAAACCCTGTCGTGCTTCCGTATGTGTTGGAGAGGGTCCAGACTTTTTGATTCACAGAAGGGAACCGGTAGTATGGTAGAGAAAATACAAGGTCCCCAGTGAGGTAAGCTGCCCTTCCTGTGAAAGATAACGAGAAGACGACGAATTTCTGAAAACATCATGTGTCAAAGTTCTCAGCTTTTCTCTCAATCTCTTTGGAACTCGAATTGTTCTAGGAGCTTCACTACCACTGTAGTACAAAGTATGGTACAGCATTCAATGCTGTCTCAGCTAACTAATCACCAATTTAGCATTACTGAGCTTTTATCTTAGCCTGTTTAATCATGGAGTGCTCACGCAGCTCTATGTGTAGTGCATTTAATCAAAGCCTCCCTTTCCAAATGTTGACAACTAAATCCAATTTACTTGGTTAGACATTCTGAAAGTACCCAAGCTGTAGACATCAATTAATGCATTCAGTGTATTTTTTTCCAATTTCAATATCAAGTGTTTTATGGTTTGTTGATCAAAGAACACAATTTTACTTTGCTAGCAAGACAAGCAGCAGGTTTGTAACATGAGAGTTTTCTGTATGAGATGACAGTCCTTAACTGGAGAGCTCATTTTTTTGTCTGCAGTTGGTGGCTATCAGGATCAGACCCACTTTGAGATTTGTTACCCTCTTCCATGGGATGAATTGTCAGAGAGGGTTGGAAATGCATCTGCTGCCTGAGTGCTGAATCATTCCAGAACTTTAAATGGAGCCTGGTAGATCCTTGGTTTATTTGCCATAAAAGTCAAGGGTGGCATCCATCCAGTAGGTCACAATGAATTTTACAAGGAGCCCTGTCCGGAGTACTCTGGAGGAAATGCTGGACTCGATCAAAATGGTGGATGATGGGGATGCCGTGCTTGATGAAAACCAGAAAGACATGCTACCTGCTCTACCGCCAAGACCAACATCCCGAGCTCGTTTGCCATCCACTCTACGAGCTAGGAAATGTCTAGGTGTGACTCTGGAGAATCTTGGCCTCCCCAGCAAAGAATCCAGTGCATTGTTCAATGGGAATGCTGATGTCTCTGGGGGGAGCTCAACTGTGCAAGCGGCCTCTATGCCCAGTGATGATTCAGTTGGTTCTGTCAAGAGCTCCAACAATTCAGAGGAATGTCAGCTGATGGAAGTTTCTGATACTTCCACTGCACTCAGCAGTAGTTGTAGGCCTCTCGTTGACAGTGTGGCCACATTCAAAGGTGAGGTGGGTGGTCCTGTGTATGTGGGGTCCCCTACCTTCATACCTGCTATTGACATGAGTATACAGATAGAACAAATAGAAGGTAGGGAAAATGGCATTCATGGGGATGCTGTGGAGACTGCCACCCAGATTCAAAGGAGCTCATCTGCTGGTTTTCTTACAGAAGATTCTGTAAACTCTAGCTTCAGTTTTTGCACATCACAGGAACCTCCTGCTCCAGTTATCTCTCCATCTACAGGGGGCAAGAAGTGGAAGGATGATGGCATTCCCTGCTTGAGAAAGGTATCTCATATATCAAGCAGCTCTGTAATGAGCTAAGCTGCAAATTAGAGTTGTCAGCTCTTCTGAACAGTTTTCATTTCCCAGTACTACTTGCTTGCATCTGCTTCCTGTGAATGGATTCTTTAGTTTGTAAGACAAACTGATCTGCAGGTGATTGATTGGAAAGGTATCAGATGATGTTAAAGCATCTTTAATGCCTTGGTTTTTTTGCAGAACATTCGTGTGTGGTGTCTAACAAATGAAAACATCTGGATTTCTGGGGTGGTTGTATCAATACAAGACACACAGGCTGTCATTCGCACTTCAGACTGTCAAGTGAGAGCTTCAACTTGAATTCTGTTTCCTGCAGGATGTCTTGAAGGCCTTTCCAGAATGTCTAATGAGATCCATGTCTGAAGAGTGCTTTTGTTTGCAGATTGTCACAGCAAGTTCAGGGATGCTGCAACCTGCAAATCCTGACATATTGGAGGGAGTGGATGACCTCATCAAGCTCAGCTACCTTAATGAGCCTGCTGTTCTTCATGATTTGACTTACAGATATTCAAGGGACATGATATATGTGAGGCCTGTTCCTGCGTCCAAAATCATATGATCTATGATCCATGTAGAAAGGGCCCAATTGTGGAGGTTTCTCTGAGTTCTGGCTAGCTGAGCACATTTTAGCAGCTGTCTAATTGTCTGTCAGGACAGAGATTCTAGAATGCTAACCAACATTGTAATTGGTCATGCAGACTAGGGCAGGTCCTGTTCTGATAGCGGTCAACCCTTTTAAGAAGGTGCCCATCTATACTGCAGACTTCATTCAAGCTTATCGGAAGAAGACAGGGTCAAGCTTGCACCCACATGTGTATATGACTGCAGATGCTGCTTTTGGAGCAATGGTCAGAGGTATGAATTGTTCCTGTAACTGTTGTGTGAAGATATTTTGAAAGATCTAGACACCATTAAGAGGGTTGAGACACAATTGATCATTTTGATGTATTCTGTTTAGCTGCTCTTTAGTAAAGGCAGCCCTTGCCACTTTAACTTCTGTTATGTAGCCAAAAAGATTTTCCTTGCTTTTAACTATAATTGTTATTGGAACTTGCAGAGGGAATCAACCAGTCCATCATCATTAGGTAATGGGTGACTGTCAATTCTGTCCTTGCAATTTTCTGCCACAGCTGTCCTGCAATTATTCTTATCACAGTGGTTTGTGATTAGGAGATGCATTGTGATGTTTATCATTGCTACAGTTTCTTTCTCAAGCTATAGCTTGTGATTTTATCACAAGTTGACAATCTACTAGCTCCAGTTATTGTGATTCTGTGTGCTTGAATGCTAAGGAAAGAGGCTTACAAATATTTCTTCAGTGGGGAGAGTGGAGCAGGGAAGACAGAAACTGCTAAGATTGCCATGCAGTATTTGGCTGCTCTTGGAGGCGGTGGTGGGCTAGAAGATGAGATTTTGCAGACCAATCCAATCCTTGAGGCATTTGGCAATGCCAAGACTCTCAGAAATGACAACTCAAGCCGCTTTGTAAGCAGTGCGCTTCCTCTTAGAGCATGTTTTGATGGGCCATTCTTTTGACCTTTTGTCAACAGTTAGCATTTTCTTTTTGAATGACCATGCTCAATTAAACCAATCATCAAATTGTGGGCAAGATTGGATTCTGGAGGAGCAATGCAATGACCAAGTTTTGCAATGTCAAAATCACTAGTGGAAGCATAATTGTCTCTGTGTGTTTGGAACCCTAACTACAAAGACTAGATGTAGAATAACATGTAAAGTATTGTAGGCTGTCAGCAAGATTTCTTTTGGGGACAATCATGGAGATGTTTGTGAAGAGTTGGGTGTGATTTTATTCTTGTTTTCACAGGGGAAATTGATTGACATACATTTTGATAATTCTGGAAAGATTTGTGGGGCGAAGATTCAGACTTGTAAGCCATCTGCCATTTCTCTGCTGCCTTGCGATTTACATGTTGGGGTTTGTCTGAGATAAAGGGCCAAGGAATGGATCAATTGTGTTATGATTAAGCTTTTTGTTCAACATCTTTTACTCTAACCTCATTTCTTGTTGCCCTGTGCTCGGCCAACCTGCTCATGGAATTTATCTATGATAAGATCTACTTGAAAAGGTGTGTATGCCTCTTTTGGAATTTTTTTTGGGTATCTTTAATTCCATTTCGTCACATCCATTGAACACTACAAATTTGACCTGCCTTTACAGAGTTGTGTGCCAAAAGGCTTAAGTAAGCTGGCTAGTTTTGCAAAAGATGTTAGCAAGTGGCATGGTACCGAGGTTTTTTTCAGCCTTCCAAGTGGTGTCTTGCAATTTCACCTTCATGCCAGATTATGGTTGAGTGTGCTTACATTGATTCGACATTTTTGAGCTGACTGTCAAGTTTCTGTTTTGGCTTCAGTCTAGAGTTGTACAACAGGCAGGCGGTGAAAGATCCTATCATGTCTTCTACCAGCTCTGTGCTGGAGCTGATCCTGGTTTGCGAGGTATATTTTGAGTCAATCTGCATGCTGTTGTTTACAGTTGTACATTGATATGAAAACAGCACCCTTGAGTATAGGAGAGTTCATACATCAGTAGGAAACTGAAGTAAAAGGCTGTTTGTGAAAATGTCATGCAAAATTTGATTACAGAGAGTAAGATCGCTTGAGTACTGCTATCTGAATCGATGTTACTGTTTTGCAAATTGTTTGTGATGCTATAGATTGTGTGAAGGTGAAACCTGCTCAAAAGTATCCCTATTCAGATAAAGGCAACTGTTTTTCTGTTTGTTTATGATGCTACAGAGCGTGTAAAAGTGAGACCTGCTCAGGAGTATCACTATCTGAATCACAGCGACTGTTTATCAATTGACAAAGTTGACGATGCAGAGCAGTTTTATCTCTTGAGGGTATGTTAATCTAGTGGCTTGCATTTCAAAAAGCAAGAGATGAAGTCAGTTTGGTCTCATGTCAAAATAAACCCTAAACCCTAACCCTAAATACCCTCCACATATGAACATGTCTTGAACCCTGTCAAAATAAACCATATAAGTTCATATGAAGTCAGTTTGGTTCTTATAGAACTATGAGTTCAAGAACATATGTCAAAATATGGTTTCTCTTTTCTCTAGGCTTGAGTTTCCTCTTTTTTATGCTTGCTGATTGGGTTGCTGTTATTTTGTCATATCTGAAATATCCATAACATTGTTATCATCACCTTTCAGTTATTCTCAGGTTGACTTAAATTATGTGTATTGGTACTTTTGAATGTACTGTGCTGAAAGATCTGCACCAAGAGTGGTTGTTTTTTGGAGAGTGACTGACTGTAGTGGACTGAAAGACATTTAATGGTGACAGAAAGAAGGGCGAACAAAGTAATACAAGTTCTTAATCAGCAAAGATAGTGATTTAGCTTGAACCTGTATTTGTAATGTGTCTTCTTTTCTGGAGATGGTTTGCCGGGTGTATCAGACTGAGGTGGTGTCTCTTGTGAACATGGGGGTTGCAGAGGGCCATGAATGTAGTGCAAATCAGCAATGAGGATCAGGAGCAAGCTTTTGAAATGCTTTCAGCTGTGCTTTGGATTGGGAATATCACCTTTCACATAGTGGACCATGACAATGTGATTGTTGATGAGAATGAGGGTAAGCTAGGTATTTCCTAGCTGTGCTGTGTGCCAACATGTGATGCAATTATTTGAACAATGGGTTTGGGTAAACAGTAATCAGCTTTGCTTGTATGAGACATTGTTTCTCATAAGACAGAATGCAAACAATGTACATGGTACAATCTGGTTTAGTGACTGGATAGCAATTGACTGTGAGGCCTCTTTTTGCAGCGGTCAAGGTAGCAGCAGGATTACTTCACTGTGAGATTCATGAGCTAGTGGCAGCACTCTCAACACGCAAGATCCATGCAGGGGGTGATGATATTGTACAACGACTAACATATGAACAGGTGTGCTACTTGTAATAAACCTTATTTAATAAACCATTTTTTAAAAAGCTTTTCCTTGGATTTAATGACTAGGTACTCAAAGTAGGTGCAAACACCATTTGGTGTTGTTTCTTTTATTGGAGGTCAGCTTGAAAAACATGTATGCAACTTCTTGTGGAGCAATGTCAATATAGTGATATGAATTAGCAGTTGTTGAAATAGTGCCTGTTGTATGTAGGCAACTGATTCACGAGATGCTCTTGCCAAAGCTATCTATGCTAGCTTATTTGATTGGTTGGTAGATCGTATCAACAAGTCACTGGAAGTTGGCAAGAGACGCACTGGCCGGTCAATTAGCATCTTGGACATTTACGGTTTTGAGTCATTTAAGGTAAAGAACATTGACTGTTTATTTGCCTCTCAAGTGTGCATCATTTGTTATTGTGACGCTTGAAATTTTATGATTCTTTCCATGCTCTGCTCAGCAAATTGTGGCACAGCACAGTAAGAAGCAGATGTCATCTGTGTCACAAGAGGAAATTTCTTATCAGCTGGCACTTTATGTATGATGTCCATGCAGAGGAATAGTTTTGAGCAGTTGTGTATCAACTATGCAAATGAGAGACTGCAACAGCACTTTAACCGCCATCTTTTCAAGCTTGAACAAGAGGTTTGTTCACACTGAAGAGCAGGCGCAATCTGCATGCGTGTTATAGTTGGGATTAGTCAATTCGTCTATGCTTGAGTCACAGGCCTCACTGTTCCACTCTGCTTTCCTTGTGATTTCCAAGATTTGTAGGCCTATCTATCCTTGTACTATTCCAGTCCGTAATCCTGTTTTTGTGTTGCAGGAGTACACATCAGAGAACATTGATTGGACAAGAGTTGACTTTGAAGACAATCAAGAATGTCTGGATCTCATTGAGAAGGTATTGTAACTCAAACTGAAATCATAGTATATTCTCGACAAGTCAATGATTCCACATTGTTGACATTTGTGTACCTCCATTATGGAGGCACAGACATCCATTCAGGTTTCAGGCTTTCCCCCATCTTTGGCTAATATATGCATTGATCACGTAATAGAATTTGGTTGAGTGAGAGCAAGAGCTCTGAGAGGGAGAGCTTGGGTGCACAACCTTGCAGAGACCTCTGGGTATGATATCATTGTTGGATGAGGAGTGCACTTTCCCTCGAGCCACAGATTTGACACTGGCTGAGAAGCTGAAGGAACATCTGAGGGGAAATACTTGCTTCAAAGGAGAGCGCAGCAAGGCATTTCGAATTTGTCATTATGCTGGGGAGGTATAACATTGTCATGTCACTATTATTTGTAATTGTGGTGTCGATGTTGACTGTCAGCCTTGCAATAGCATTCACCCTTCATGTCTGTTGGAAGCCAAAATGGGTTGTGGAGGAAACCTTGAGTAGCACCTGTGTTGTCCCCAACTTGACTGTGTACTTTTCAACAAATACAAGATTATGTGCCCTGCCATCTCTCTCATTGTAATCCTCACCATGGAAACTTGGTGCAGGTAATGTATGAGACAAATGGATTCTTGGAGAAAAACAGAGACCTGCTGCATGCAGACCTGTTGCAGCTGCTGTCATCATGTGACTCCTCCTTGCCACAGCTATTTGCAGCTGCCATTGGAGAGGGTTTGCAGAAAATGCTCAGTCCTACTCGAAGGGCTAATGGCACTGAATCTCAAAAGCAGAGTGTTGCAGCCAAGTTCAAGGTGTGAGCTTATATTTTTGATGTTAACTTTTTTATTGGCTGTTTTTCAAGCCTCAATCTGGACAGGAAGTATAATCTGTGATTTGATTGATTCTGTAATGTTCTGTCAATCAGGCTTCCTCTCCATGCTATGTTCTCCTTGCTATTTAGAGTCTTAACAGATTCATCAGGATTTACTGCAACCAACAATGGTGCTGCAGGGACAACTTAACAAGCTGATGCAAAGACTAGAGAGCACTGAGCCTCATTTCATAAGATGCATAAAGCCCAACCCACAACACCTTCCAAATGTGGTGGACCAAGAGCTAGTGCTGCAGCAACTACGCTGTTGTGGGGTTCTGGAAGTGGTCCGTATAGCACGCTCTGGTTATCCCACACGCCATTCACATAATCAGTTTGCCATGAGGTGAACCAGTTTTTAGCCCTATCCTGAGATTGTGAAGAAAGATAATTTGCTCCCAATAAGGTGGCCAGCTGTACCTTAGTGCATTTGCAAGTAACCTCACATAAACTTGTAATGAAGGGGAATGCATATCAAGTATTGTTGTCAGATCCATGCAATCCCAATCAGGAAACTCTTTTGCTTCAGGATATGTTGACCATATGGTAGTCATCTGCTGTGGATGTTGAGTCAGGATAAAGCTTGAACTCTTGTTTGTGTTCATGATGTGGCAACTCTAAAATGCAGGTATGGCTTTTTACTACCAAAGAGCCTATCTTCCCAACACGATGTGTTAAGTGTGTGTGTGGCAATCCTGCATCAGTTTGGTATTGCTCCAGAAATGTATCAAATCGGTATCACGAAGTTGTTTTTCCGTGCTGGTCAGGTACTAATCAACTTCTTAATCACAGTTCCTGTGTCATCTCCTCTTCCTGTGCTATGGTCTCATAGGGATATGGAATGCTTGAACATTAAACATTTTTTAGTCAGCGATGTCAACTTTGAGAGGATGTTTCTGGACAGAAAGTATGTTATTCTTAATACTATTTTTTCTTTGGAAATCTACTTTTAGAGGATCTATCAGTCTGTTACCTATAGGAATTGTGTTGTGCTGCTGTTTGTGTTGCAAGTTTCCTCTAGCAAACTCCTATTGATATGGTTAGTTCTGTTGTCTTGCTTAGAAGCTGAGAGGGTCCAGCAAATTGCAATTTTTCATTTATATGTTGTAGTGTGGTCTAAACATTACTTGAGGCTTGTTTACATAATATGGTACTTGACATATGTCACTCTTAAGTTCTGTGAAGGCTGATAACAATTTTGAGATACATAATGCAGATAGGAATGCTGGAGGATTTGAGACAACGAACTCTCCATGGCATCATTGGTGTTCAGAAGGTTTACAAGGGTTACAAGGTTCGATGTCAATATAGGCAGCTGAAAAATGCTTCAGTAATACTTCAGTCTTGTAAGATCACATAAAGGCCCTTCCTTGATACATTCTAATTTTTCTGAGCTTCTATCTCAAGGTTTTTGCTTTTCCAGTGTGTAGTAATCTGAATGGCAGAACTAATTATGACTTGGACTGAACAGTGGTTAGAGGTGCACTCTCAAGGCAGCAGTATAAGGATCTCCGGCAAAGACATGATGCATCTGTTGTTATTCAAAAGCATGTGCGAAGGCATGCGTTGCGTTGTTCATATCTCCTCACAAAGAAGAAAGTTGTGCTAGTGCAAACAGGTACTTGTATTTCTGAGTTCAGCTCAAGTTCAAAATTGGAAGTCATTTCTTTGGTATTGGACATCTTTGTATCTTGCTTTACATCTCTTGTTGAGTGAAAGTCTTGTAAGAGCTTCAACTCTTGGACATGGCAGTGGTTCGCATGTGGTTGGCAAAGAGATGGTTGCATTGCCATCGGCAGGAAGTGGAGGATAAATTAGTAGCCAAAGGAACTGCGAGCAAAGCAGATGAGGATTCTATATCTATTGTGGAAGTTAACAGAGACAAGGATACCTTGGAGGAACCAATTTCAGTACATAGTTTCTCTAGTGTGCCTGCACAACTTGAGTCTCTGTCATCAGAGGTACTTTCATCTGTGTACATCTCTTCCTTTTGACAGTGAAGTATTGAAAGATCTTGGATTGAATGTTGTGGTCTGTGTAATGGTCATGACATTCTTGTTTGTTGGTGATTCAGGTGTTCACAGAGCCAACAATCAGGGTAAAGCCCTCATATCTGCTAGAGCTGCAAGGGCGTGCCGTAATGGCTGAGAAAGCAGTAAGGGAGAAGGAAGAGGATAATGCTATGCTTCGCCAAAGACTACAGCATTATGAGGCCCGGTGGCTGGAATATGAGGCAAAGACATCATCGATGGAGGAGATGTGGCAAAAGCAAATGACTTCATTGCAGCTCAGCTTGGCAGCTGCCAAAAGGAGCCTAGCTGCAGATGCACCACTGTTGCATACTCCTAAAAACAAGAGTGAAGCTCTAAATGTGCACAATGGTGCTGGGAGGCATCATACTTGTGTCAGCAGACATCTACTGGCTCATGATGAAGATGGTTGTGACTGGGATAATAAAATGACTGTTAGCAATAAGAGCCCTGAGCTCATTTCCAAATGCCATCACCAAGGGCCAGAATGTATCTATGGAGCTGAAGTTGATGCTGGGTGTGCAGTTGTTGGTCATCTTGTCAGAGAATTTGACCACCGCACACAAGTCTTCAATGACGATGCTGACTTTCTGGTAGAAGTGAAGTCAGGTGTGACAGAGGCAAGTCTGAATCCCGAGGAGGAGCTCCGGAAACTGAAGGCAAGGTTTGACACTTGGAAGAAGGACTTCAAAGAGCGAATGCGAGATACAAGGCTAGTTCTCCAGAAGCTTTGTAACCTGGAAGCAAATGAGCGGACAAAGAAGAAGTGGTGGGTGAAAAGAACCACTCCTTGATTTTGATTTGGACAGTCGACCATGGAAACTACTCATGGCAAAGCCTTCATGTGGAACATCTCAACAAACACAACCCCCCACCCCAAAGTTATCCTTGACTTCCAGGCTGCAATTATCATTGTGGTAACAAAGCTACACAGGATTGTGGTACAACAACTCAGTATGCAGCATTGGATCAATTGCTTCTACTGACACATGGTCATTGGGAAAATTTCTGGTCTGCAGTGGCTCTGACTGTGCCTCAAGACTTGTATACAGAAGAAGTATATGGCCAAGAAGGGTGTAAAGAAGCATCTCAGTTACGCTGAGTCACTCACATGTGAGAAGGCCATCAGAATGGTTCTGTACATATGAATTCAAGCTGACATGTGCTGCTTGAGGAAATCCAGAGCGCATGCGTTGTGGGTTTCTCGAAAGTGGAACATTCTTTCACCAGTGTATGGGAGGAGCATTTGTTGTCAAAAGAATGACAATTGGAATTAACTCTTTCCTTCTCTTCTTTCAGTGGAACTCCTGGTTTCTCCACTCCCATTTTAGCTACTGAGTAGTATGTATTAGAGTCAAACAGAGCTTCTAAAAGTGTTTAGAGTTCTGAGACAAATTGTGCTATGACAAAAGAAGGGCCAATCTATGGCCTGAAGGTTGCAGAGTGTAGCAAATCGTCTGTTTGTTTTCTTGGCACTCTGGTTCAATTCTTTCCATCGTATGGTTTGTGTTATTGCCAAAGCAGAACTTGTCAATTGATTAATTTCCTTGATAAAACTTGAAGCATGTGATAATGTTCTTTGTTTTTTTGTCCAGAATTGCCAATTTGGCTGAGAAGACTCAGGCCACCCACTCCCCAGGGTGCTTCTTCACCAAAGAGATCTCAGATCATGGGTCTGATCAGATTTTGCAGATGCAACAACAAACAAGACAAGTGCTCTTTACTTTGTGTTTTTCTCAAGGCAAATGTGAATTCCATGAATTCTGTGACAACTATTTGCATGGAAATTTTCATCCATGCACTCAGATGAACAAGGGTGGTCAGAACAAAAATGAATTTCAACAGATTTTCAGAAGATGCTTTCTGAGGAAGTATTTGAGGAATATGAGCTTTGCAATATGTGATACGAGTTTTAATAGGTTAATGCCCAGTGTCCAGGGTATTTGGTAAGGTCTATGTTGAAGTATTTTAGACTAGGGTTTTCAAGGCTTATGGTTTAAATTGGTGGCTAGGCTATCCAAAGAAAAGGCTCATGTTTTATGATGGGTGAAGTCCGTAAAAATGAGGCCTGGGCTTAGCTCTCACCTCATCATAGGCCCCTTATTTTAAGCATGCTCCTCCCCCACCCACCCCAGTGGTTTACCTTACACTTTAAACTGATGTTGGGCAGTTGCCAAATTCATTTTTATAACCCTTCAATTCCAATTCTCTTTAAATTGGAAATCAAAGAAGCCAAAGTGCCCTTTTTCTTGCAACTTTTTAAGAATCAAATAACCTCCAGTTTCATGTGTTTCAAAAAGCTCTTAAAAACTGACAGTTTTCATGAAATAACTAGCAAAGAGCCAGCAATTTTATGGAAGGTTATTTGACCAGTTTTTAGATTCTTTTGAGAACTGCAAATAAGTATCACCAGTTTATAATGAGGGTATTAGCCCAGGCCAAAAATGGTGACAAACAATTATGTATTAGAAACATTCAATTCTCAGTTTTTCAAGAAATAGTCATATTATCATAACTAGTCATTTGAGTTCTTGAGAACCAACTATATATCTATGAGAACTGCCTTACAAACCACTGGTTATCGAGCTCCGCATATGACATCCACCCAACACCTTTTAAAACCTTGTTGTAATTTTGCCAACATGTTAGGGCTTGGGCAACTCTAGTGGGGATTATTTTGCATTATAAGTTGTTCTCCATCAACCATTCCCAGCACTAACAATTAGTCACTGAAATACTTAGTTTTTTCACCAAAATGGAGCTGACAGTCCCATTTTTAATATACTAGAATTTTGAAAGTTAAGAATAAGGACACAATGTGCACAAATACATTATGATAAATAACTGTAATCTAGTGGTAAGGACAATAATTATTAGTACCCAAGAGATTGGGAGTTTTATTCTCCAAATGTTTGGTATTATTCTTTTTTGAAATTATAGCTTTTACCATTTGAAAATTACTCAAGAATGTGTAAACCTTAATGCAACGTATGGTACATGAAGCAAAATATGACAAGATTTTTAAACGTGTGAGGAGGGGAGCTAGTTTTGTTGATGGTTGTTTTTCTAATTTTTGCCTACAAAAATCATGAAAGGAAAGAGTAGATATTTTGTTAATAATTGAAAAAAGCCCCAAAATATTGAAGGTGGGATGGGAGCATGCTCAGTGTTGAGAATTGCAAGGCTCCATTTCACCAAAGAAGATAATCAAGAACACAATTCAATACCTACCATACTTGTCACTGACATTTGGCATTAAATAGTTCTCAAGGGAGCTAGCAGAACTAAAAATTGACTTGGTTGGTCAAATTTTCCAAGAATTGAACCTTGCACCTAATTTAATATTTTGAGTTTAAATCTTTTTTGGGTTAAAATAGAAACAAGAATACATGAGCTAACTTCAATCAAACCAAAAATAAACTACCACAAGGGGTAGAGGAGGGCCAAGGGCTAATACCCCAGCACAAAATGCCAAAGCTAGAGGGGGAAGATTGCAAACATGCCTTCAATCCCCAAAAAACCCAAAAAAGTTGGCAATCCTAACAAGAAGACAAGGGGAAAAATGGATGCCCATATTGATGAAGGCAACCAAAGCATGAGAGTGTTCAAAAGGGCACAAAATAAAAAGTGTTGAGTAACAAAATAAAATTCTTAGCACTAATAATAACTGGAAATCAATATTCAAAACCATGCAATCAAATAGCAATTATGAAAGAAATGATAAAAGATGAATGTCCATTGCCCAATGAGCATGAATTTAATTTTTGAATCTATTTTATAGTCTTACAAGTGTAAACTCACAAAGGTTTGTGAGGAGTAACTTCATCTTGTAGGTCAAAGACATTGTGAAAACTTGTCATCTATGAAAGGCCTCTAGAGGGGTTGCACTCGTGTTTCCTTGGTGCCCTTAGAAGCTAGTCTTTACAATCTGATCAAGTGCAAGCTCTTCTTCCAAGAAGGGAAGAAGGAATGGGATGGGATCATCGTTGAAGAGCATGTAATGTCTTAGCGATAATGATATTCTTCATTTGTCCCCCATTTGATGTAGTTCTTTGAATGTGAATTTCAAGTCTAAATTTGTTGTCTTGCTATGAGGAAAATGCATAGGTGTGACACCTAACACTAGTCCCTAGTTCATGAGTTTCCTACTTGTGCATGAGTTTCCTTGAGGCAAGGGTCTCACCTTCTATGACGATTGCTTGTGTTGGTTCACCCATATATCCCACATCTTTGGCAATGTCCTCGATGATTGGAGCTGTTCTTGAAGGTGAATAGAAATTTGTGATTTCTTTTTGGTGTTCTTCGTACTTAGAAAAGATGTCATTTTCTTCTTCTATTTTTTGGGCCACTTACTCTTGAAGTTCTTTAATGATTGCCTTCAGAATTTGGTACACTATTTCTCCTTCATTATTTAGGTCTAAGTTTAATGGTTGATAGTTTTGGGGTGTAGGACTTCTATGAACCATTGCCCCACCCCTAGCTAGGACTATCAATGTTGGTGTTAATGCCTTGTACACTATGCACATGAACTCATGGTCAATTGAATAACCCCAATTTGTCCGAAAAAAACACAGGTCTAATGACTTTCAAATTGAACATGTGATCAATATGGTGTTGGAAAACTTTTCTCAAAAGCTATGATTTCACCTTTAAATGAGATTTATGAGCCCACTAAGTTATGAGACTTGATAAAATCAAATATTTTCAAGATTATTTCATGAGAGTTCCAATATATTTTTGTCATTTTCATATAGCCCCCATTACTAGTGGCAAAGTATATTATAAGGAGGAGAGTGATGAGCTCCTCCCAAGTTTGGGCCATGGTGTGATTTGTAAATTTGATTGCATGCGATTCATTCATTCCTCATTTTTGGTTTCAATTTTATATATATAGATTTGTGCAGATTGATTTCATCTTAAACTATGATTTATGAAATCATCCTTATGCCACCTAAAGCTCATACTCCCTTCTTTGTGGGAACAAAATGGTGTGCTTTGGATTTGCATTTTAGTACAAAATTTAAAAAGTCAATAGGTCTTTGTACCCCAATACCACTTGACAAACCTAAAGGTGAGTCAACAATGGCTCCTTAATCTATTATTATTTGTTGAAAACAGAACATTGTTCCAAAAACTAGCTCCACCTTTGAAATTCATTTGATTATGTTTCTGCCAAATAGTAATGCAATCTCATATGATGTTCTTGAAACAATATTATCCTACATTTAGGGCAATCTCCTCCATTGAATTGTCAAAATGAATACTACAAAGATATGTCTGTGCGAAATCTTCATTGTCTGGATCCTCTCAAGGAAGACATTTTGTGAGAAACCAATAAAATTATATCACCATTAGAGTTATCCATAAAGTCACCCTGTTTTCACCCTGTCTTCACCCTGTCTTTGGGCCTGCTTTCACCCCCTATCCCCTCTTTCAGTGGTATCCACAAAGTAAGGAAATTTTATTGACTCTCAGTATGAAATGCTGAAACTTCAGCATTTAATGCACAAGGTTCGAGGGTAACTATAGTAGTTGTACATGTGGGAGCAGTGAAAATATATGTAGCAGCAGTGGAGGCGCTCAGGAAAAAGGAAAGAAGGAGTCAAAACAGGACGAAACTCAGTTTACCACCAAAATTGATGGTTTTCGGAGTTTCATCCCCTGTTGCTTAAAGTGTTTGGTCACCAGTCAGTTTACCCTATGACCAAACTCAGGGTTCTGATGTTGTGTTTTCCTACTCTACGGATAACTCTATTGTGTAAGAAAGTTTTTAGTAAGTAAGTAAGTAAGGTGCTGCAATTCCCATGGATTACATTTTTGAGTTTCCATTCGTTACAGTTTTTTTGTGTCACAAACACAAGTTGCTGGATCAAAAATTAGTTAGTGAAAGGTTATGCAAGAGCCAAAACATTTTTCTCCTAGTGTTGTGAGAAACTTATGCTAGAAAATTTAATTAATTACAAGTTTCAAAAAGTGCAAGGCTTATCGTGTCACTGCAGTATACAATACAAATGGGACTATTGACTGCATTTTGTTGAAATGATTAAATATCTCAAAGCTAGTCATGTAGGATATGAAAGGAGTTAAGAAGGGCAAGGAGTTCATAGGGGAGTGGAGAACAAGTGTGCACAAAGTCTTCAAGGACATGATTAATGCAAAGAGGAAACCACTCATGAAGGAGCATGCTTACCAATCTCTCTCAATAATCTTGCAAAGAAGCGAAGTTGCTCTTTCTCCATTCCTTTTAACTCTCTTTCAATTGTGAAGATTCAATGCAAAAAAAATTAAAAACCTTTGGAGTGTTGCGCACATGCACTAGAAAAAGCAAGAAAAAATAATTTTAAGTGCACGTGAGCAAACAGAATCAAAACACATAAAATTTGGACACTTCGTGGGCAACATACATAAAAAGGACAAAACAACACATCCCGATTCAAAATGATCAATTTGCAATGTCAAAATTTTCCAAATGGGCTTTTAATTTAATGTAAGAGAAAAACCACCAAATCAGTACAATAGCAATGGAAAAATCAACAAACCGCGACAGTACAAAGAAGGCCACTACACTACTAATACACACTAATCAAATTTTAAATCCAATTAACCCACTCCTTAAACCCAGCTTGATAATTGCCACTACAGTCACAGGCATGTCATCAGGTGACTGCAAAATGGCCCGCCTCCTCACTCATTGTCAAGAAAAATAGTAGCATTCTTGAAAGATAAAATACCCTAACCCTAAATTTTCTCTGGCTGGTAGAAGAATATAATAGGACTTTGAGAGAGAGAGAGAGAGAGAGAGCGCATGCAAGAGAGTGCATGACAAAAGAGAAGAAGAAAGTCTCTAAATTCTTCTGCTTGACACTTTATGGTGGCACACTCCTCTTTTTTTTACCGAATGCAGTGGAAGTACCGCAACGCCTGCAGACCTGCAGCAATATACATACCAAGTCTCACATTTGTCAAACTTTGGTGTTTTTTCCTTTCTGCGCAGCTATTAGCTATGTCTCTCTTCTGCAAAAAAATTGGCAAGAGTTGCAGCAATGTCTTTGCAAAAAAAAAGGTTGCACGAAGAGAAAAAGGAAGCTTTGTTATGTACCTTAGCTGCGGACCCAATGGGTTCACCACAGCCACTGCAAATCTGACGTCCACGACCAGCTCCTGTTGCATACTTCTTGCTACTAGCAGGTGCATTTGACACAACCAGCTGATTCAACATGTTGTATTCTTGTTTTGATGAGCTTGAATGAACAGAGTCTCCTGAAGGCTCTGCCACGGCTTTAACTGCTCTTGGATCCCATGACTCCATGTGGCTGGATAGCTCAGCTATGTCAACCATGAAGGGACTTTGAGGCTGCTGCTGCTGCCCTTGTTGCATTGGTGTCACAGCAGCAGCTGCCACCAACTGCATCCCACTGTCGGCATGTGCCTTGCTGGAGGTTTGTGATGCAACCTCCTCTCGGCTGCTGCTGCTGTTAGGATCTTCCTCCTCACTCACTTTATCAGAGAGAGGATGATCAGGTGCACAGAGTGTCATGAGGTGTTGTTGGTGTAGGTAGGTAGAGAGTGGCTTGCCAGCATCCTGTACCAGACGGACCATGCTCACACGCTCATCACGATCAGGCTGACTGTTAAGGTCAATTGCTGCTGCTGTTGCTGCTGCTTTACTGGGACCACCCTCATCTGCCCCACCACCAACATCATCACTCTGGTATACCAAGGGAGTTGTGGGATTTTCTTCACCAACAGCTCCTCCTCCTCCTCCTCCTCCTCCCCCTGCTGATGTTTCTGGACGAGACGCAGCATCAAGTAACGAAGCAGAGTCAGAAATATCATCACGAGCCCAGCCACGCTTCTTGCGTGCTAGTTCTGACTCACGCTCAAACTGCCGTTTCTTTCGGCGCTGCATCAGTGTCTTGAAGCGGCGTTTCACTGTGACACACACATTACAAGTGCAGGTGGCTTTGTGCTTTGGGCCCTTGCCACTTGGTGGTTGGATACAAACAATGCAGCTACAGCCCGGTCGATGCCTTGGGTGCTTCGTGGTGCGCATTGGTGACACTGGACCAGTTGTTGTTGCTGCTGCTGCCTGTGCCAAAGTATCTAAACCTGCTGCAGCTGCTGCTGCTGTTGCTGCTGTTGTGGTGTTTATATCCCCCGCAACTGTAGGTACCAGCATCATTCTCATGCTGCCACTGCCACCGCCACCGCCCTGCTTCCCATCCTCTGCATCATGTCAGCCACCCCACCACCACCCAAGCTCTGTCACCCTCCAATCCACAACCCTAAAGCCCAACCCATCTCCGCACAACACATTCCTCTCAGAAGCCGTAGATGTAGATGGATATCTGAAAGACAAAAGACTGAGGAAAAACATGAAAATATTTACTTGCCTTGTCCAGACACCTGTCTTAGAATCATTTCAAGTTTTTCATTGCTCACTTCTTGAGGAGCATTGCACTGTGCTCTGCACACATTCCAATCAACCTCAATTTGTCTGAGGATCCATGCACAACATCTTCCAACTTTGGCTAGAGATGAAATGATCCTTGATTTTGATATGCTGATGTACAATCTGAACTTCATCATGCCTCCTCCTTGACCAATTTGTTAACAAAATTCTTTGATCACAACAAGATGGCACACAGCAGAGAGAGTGGATGCTAAAAGTTTGCTTCACCTTGTCAAGTCCCAAGTATTTTGACTACATGACCAGTGCAAAGGTACAAAAGCAGTGGCAGGCAAGCGTCGCCAGTTGCCACACTCATCACACTGTGCCCATTGTTCATGTTCCCTGCAATCAAATCCTCCACATTCCCTCTTATAGTCAGAGGTGTATTCGGCATCCAAGCACGAGTGTCTTACTGTCTCCATTAGAGAAAAGTCACAAAATACACATTGTGCATCCTTCTCCAGTAGGAGAGTAAAAGCATTCTTCAGCTTACCCAGAAGGAGTGATGTTGGGGTAGGTTTTTTTGGCAAAAACAGGAGGCTCCTGCAGAGAACCATGCAGCCACAACACAATGCACAATCACTATTAAACCTCTGAAAAACAAAATCCAACACTATGTTCTTTATCTTGATGCACTTCCATGGACAAAACCTGTACATATATCACAAACTATGTTGCTCTTGACAGTGATAGCAATCATCGGAATGCAGTCCTACTATGGCAGCAGCAACTCACAATTCTTCAGAAAATTCCTCATTATATGTATGTATAATGCTCTCGGAGACTTAAAAGATACGACTCTAAAGAACTTAAATGCTCTGACAACATGGAATTCACAATCATCAGCTCTGGTGGTGCAAACTGTTTTTTTTCAAGGGTTTTTCTATGAGGCAAAACAAATACCGAATATTCTTCAAACTCATGACCATCAATGGTGATGGTGGTGGGAACAGCAGATGGAGGAGGCCGTAACAGCTCTTGTGCCTCTTCCCAGCTGCTCTTGAGAAGTAAAGCATCATCAGTGTCAAGGCGTAACCGCTTGCTCTTGGAACCAAGAGGGCGCCCACGTTTTCGATCCATCTGCTGCGTAGCTGCTAGTGTAAGAGCACTGCTGTCTTTCAATTTTGCACTTGCTCCACCTTTACTACTAGCCCATCCATCTAAACTCTGTGGTGCTGCATAACTTGCACAAGGCAAGCCATTATTACTGGGAGGAGTAGTAGCAATGCCTGTTGCATCCTGAAAACCACACACCTGGAACCATTCATCATACTCTTCTGGTTGTTTTCCTGTTCTATGAAATGCATCATCAGAGACAATGTGAAGCACACTCAAACCAACAGTGTAACAAATGTGGAGCTGTTTTTCTGTTGCTCAGGAACCCATAGAAGCTGCAAAATCAAAGATTTATAAGAAAAAAACTGCCCATCAAGCTCAGGCTAGTTGCAGGCAAGTCCACAAACCTGAGAAGACAAAGATGAAGGAGCTCTGCGATATCCCATCACCAGCTTCCCATCTGCTTCCAGCCTGCTGAAGGTAACTGCATAAGACAAAAAACACATAAAAATTCAGTAGTGTATGTTTCCCTTTCCTTGTCTCTTTCTATTTGGCACAAACTTTCCCATTTGTTCACTGGCACCAGCTCCATATATAAGAAACACAAACTGCTTTTGTTCACATACCTGTGTCACCTGCTTGGAGGCGCATGGATTGAATGCAAGGAGTAACACCCTCAAGCACATACATACGACTGTTGTTGTTGGGCCAGAACCGAAACTGAAAAACCCACTCCTTCCCTGTAACATCCTGGATCTTCAACGGCAATCCCTCAGGCTGGTGAATTGGCGGGAAATATGCCTGTAAACCCCATTTTCCAAGCACACACCCATTTTTTTTGTTTATCTGTCTGCATACCACCTCAGCAAAACAAATGCAAGTTCAACCCACCTTTCCATATTTCCACAGTCTCCCTTCAGCCATCCTAAGCACACGCTAATTTTTCTGCCAGCTAAAAAAGTACCATGTGCACACACATACACACTCAATCGGAAAAGAGGTGCATCAGTGCATAGTAGTTCTGTACCTCAGCACAGGCCTTGGGAAGGACAAGGCGACCAATGCGGCCTGCATCACTTGCACTGAGCATCTTCTCAAAAAGTGGAGTGATCACCGTATTGCTGCTGAGCACTGGTAGTTAAGAATCACCAAGGTATAACCTACCACAAGCAGCAGCTTACAGAACACCATCCCTAACACAAATCTTCTTTGACATTATGAGAAAAAACAAGAAACAAAGCTTTGTATCAGAAAAAACCCAGATAATGAACATGGAAAGAGGTTCACTAAGAAGTCCACCCAAGAAGACATATGAATGACATAGATCAGAATGTCAGACAGGAAGGAGCACCAGGTGGGGGGGATACTCTCCAGAGGCGATCTGCTGGAGCTCCTGGTCTGTAATTCGAGGCCAGTAGCGAGGAAGAAGTTGATTTCGGCCTCTACCCTCACCTGGTGGGCGTGCCACACGGGGAGGTGCTTGTGCATCAAAGCCTGGTTCAAGGGTTGCTGCTGCTGCTGCACCTGCAATTGTAGGTCGAGGTAACAGCTGCCGAACACGAGGTGGCCGATAAGAGCCCACTGTTGTTGATGCCTTCCCATGTCCTGCTGATTCCCCTGCTGCTCCTGTTTCTGAGCCTCCCCCCTGCTGGCCGCCTTCTCCAGTAACCTGTTTGACTGGGCTGGAACCTCCTGAAAGAGTCAAACCTGTGGGCATCTGATCTGTGCCTGATTTTGATGATGGGGAGGAGCTCTCCACATGACCTGGTGGTGACTCTGGTGGGCCCTTACCACCACCAGCAGTTGCAGCAGTCTCCCTGGTTTCCTTTGGACTACAAGCAATTGAGCCAGCAGCAACAGATTTCATACTGCTATCCAAATTGTTAGCATGCAGTTCCAAATTGGAGGGAAACCCCACCTCTTGATCCTGGAACTTGGCAGCTGGTCTCAAGCTTCTAGAACTCTCCATCAGTTGTTGCTCAATTTTGAGGTCGGGATCCCAAGGTGCAGCAAGCTGCTGCCCTCTAGCATTGTTAGCATGAGGTTCACAAGCAGCAGCAGCAGCAGCAGAAGAGGGTGGCTGCCATGGTTCAGACTGGCAAGCAACCAAAGCAGCAGCACCATAACCACCACCCTCGCCCCATCCTCTGAGAGCAGAATCCACCACCTCTTTTCCATTTGCAGCATGTCCTAATGCTGTTGCCAAGAGTTGCTGCTGTCCATGTTTCTTCCCAGCCTGCTGATACAAAACTCCAACCATCCGCCCCCCCAATGACAACAACAAAAAGAACAAGACCCACCCTAAATGTTACTTGGGGCAAAAGTGAATGCCTCTAATAGGAGCTATTACCATTGCTCATCGGGAAAAGATACTTGAAATGCGAGTAAAGAGTCAAGCACAACACAGCACAGCCAACTCAACTAACCAAATCTAACTGCCACTTCTTTCTTCTTCTGTTTCCATATCCATCAGAATCATGTGCATCAGATGCAGCATTTGTATTCTCCCAAAAGCCACCCCCCAACCCACCCCTCAGCCATTCTTGGACTATAAAAGCTAGTAGTAGTACACCAACATACCAGTGAAGTAGAGGAAGTGATAACATCATCTTCTCGCACACAGGCACTGCACTCTACACCTCCTTTATCAAGCAAAACCAGTCCATAAACTGATGCTATGCACCCACAATGCACACGCTGCAATACCCCCCAAAAAAACCCCCCATATCCAATGTTACATCTCAATCAATTCCATCCATCCAACATCCTCCTCCTCCTCCTCCTCACTACCCCCTCAACACCTTTCTGCAGGCAGCATTCTTCTTCTTCTTCTTGAATACATCAACACTACTACTTCTGAACTTCTTCTTCTTCTTCTTCTTCTTCTTCTTCTTTCACATTCCTCTCCCTCCCCCATCGCGAGGCATCTGCATCCTGAAGTGGAAAAAAAACCATCAGAAATGCGAAAGAGGGTTTGAGGAGGATGGATGGGTGGAATTTTATTTTTTTGGCTGCAAAAGACCAAACCTTTTTGCATGAGTTGCATGTCCTCCAACCCGCATCGTCACTATGGAATGTCTCACAGAAACGTGACTGCTCATATGCTAATCTGCAAGCCATGAAACAACACCCATATGCACATCACATGCATCCATCCCCCTCTCATCAATCAATGACTCAGCTGCAAGCATCATGAATGCATGCATGGCTCCCCAAACCCAAACTCTAGAACCAAACAAACAAAAAATGCAGAGAGAAAAACATGAAACCCTTGCACACACACAGAGACACACAGAGAGCTGCCTGCTCAATCGATCCATAGCAGACTAACAGAATTTTCTCATCTTGGGTCTGTAAAAAAATTGCTTGTCAAAGAACAAACAATTCATTAAATCGATTCTCTCGGTGGTTTCCAAAGACGCTCGACTTCTCTCTTCTCAGACATATAGACAGGAAGAGAGTGGGAGGAGAAAGTGGGACATACAATATACATACCCACAGGAATCGCAGAGATCCGCGGTATGGCCAGCACGCAACAGCCATCCAGGTCGCCAGTTGGTGGAGCTGCTGGTCCCGCACTTGACATTCCAGCAGACTTTAGTACGCACCGCCGCACTTTCCTGCACGCCGCCCTGCACCACTTCCAATCCTAGTCCCGCGTCTCTCATCTTCTTCTTCTCCTTCTCCTTCTCCTCCTCCTCCTGCTTCTTCTTTTGCTGCTGTTGCGTCTTCGCCTTCTTCTTGTTCTTGTTCGTCGGCTTCTAATAATATGCTTCTCCTCCTTCTTTCCTATTGCCCCGCAGCCCCCCGTGCAGCAGCAGGATCAGCAACTTCCTCTTCTCACTCAGTCAAGTCAACCCCTTTTTTCATGTCTAGATTCTCTACTTTCTCCACAACAAAAAAACACACAAAAACAAGCTGCTTGCTTGCTTGCTTCATTCCTTCCATCTACACCACAACAACAAACACAAGTACTACGGAGAGAGAAAGAGAGAAAGAGAATTCGGCATCAGCATCAGTGTCGTCGTCATGTACCTTTTGGGAACTGTCATTGGAAGAAGAACATTGGATGGTGTTGAAACAGCAGCAGCAGCAGCAGCAGCACAAAACAGCAACCACGACAAAGACGAGGACGATGACAACGACTCCCCAAAACACAAAGCCATCTCCATCATCATCATCATCATCACCATCATCTAGATATAATAATAATCCATACAAACCTGATCGTCACACACGTACACCCACAACACCATGATCTCTTCTTCTTCTACTACTACGACAGACAACAAAGACGAAGACGACAGCCTCTAACGGACTAGTCTGTTCTGCTTATAACAAGAGTTTGCACTAAAGATTTGATATTTTTTGGCTATTGATGCATGACCAAAAAAAGCAGCCTAAATTTCCAGAGATTTTGATTTTGCAAAGGTTTGCTAATTTGAAGACTTTTAAGAGAGATTCAGAAAGAGTGAGTGAAAAACAAAACTGCTGAGGACACGGAGAGAGAGTACACATACAATACACTATTATGTCATACACGTATGAAGAAGAAGAAACAACAACAACAGCAACAAACAACAATAACCCAGTGCCCCACCCAAAGAGAGACACAGAGAGAGAGAGATGCTGCCACTGTGACAAACAAGAATGAATCTTCTTCAAACCTTTGTGTATCTTTTTTCTTTTTCTCTATCAAATCTAAGTAATAATAATAAGAAAGCCACAAAACTTTGAGCTTTGAACCTACTTTCTCTCCCTCTCTCTCTCTCTCTCAGAACTCTGTGTGTGTAGTGTATAGTGTGTACTCTCTCTCTCTCTCTCTCTGTGTCTGTGTCTATTTCTGTTGTGTGTGTTTGTGGAAGTTTGGTGGAGGGAGGGGATTGAGAGAGCTTTGAATGATCAACAACCCTAGTGCTTTGCTTTGCTTGTGGACATGACAATAATTTTTTGCAACGATGTTTCTTTAATAAACTTACATGCAATAAGAATATTTTTGTGCAAAGTAAAATTTGATGAAGCAAAAATCAAACACACAATTAGCAAGAAGAAGAAGAAGCTTGAAGATGATGATGATGATGATGATGATTTGTTTATTTATTTTGATGGTGGTGATGATGATGATGATGATGAAGATGATCAATTTTTTTCTTCTTCTGATTATGATGATCATGATGATGATCAACAGTACTAATGAGGGACTTTGATCAAAGAGGTTGAAGAAGAGGGATGACTGGCAATGGTTTTCTTTTGAGGAGATCATCTCTAGGAAGAAGATTTAGCCAAATCTGGCTACAAACCAGAGATTTGAAGCACAAAATTGTAATCATGCTTTTATATTTTTGGCTACAAAGTGAAAACCAAATGTAAAAAGCTGGCTATTTTTACTATTTTCATTTTCAAACAGTCTGGTTTTTGTTTCACTTTTTGGCACATTTTCGGCAATTGAAAAAAAAGGCTCAACAGGAGGAAGAAGACATGGAAAATAGGAGTGTTTTTTTTTTGGGGGGGGGGAGAGTTTTTTAATATAGCCAAAGAGTCCATAGTAAGATGTAGAGAAAAAGTGGTGATTGTCCTTGGGAGGATTTAGCCAAATGTGGCTATAAACCATATATGAAGTACAAATCTTTCATCATCCTTCTATATTTTTTGGCTACACACCAAAAACCAAATGTAAAAATCTAGCTATTTTTTAATTTTATTTTCCCTTCACTTCTGACTGACAATTGAAACCCTCCACTATCAGTTCATTTTTGGATTTTTAATTTTTAATTTTTTCTTTTTGGAGAAATTTCTCCAGTGAAAAGAAGGCTGGAACTTTTTCTCTTTTTTTCCAAAATTAAAAAAATACTAATTTGGGGAAGAGAGAAAAAAGATACATTTTTAATTGCCCACCTAAACTAAACTACTTACATGAGAAATAGGGAGCTGAGAGAGAGAGAGAGAGAGATGGAGATTAAAGTCTAATTAGTTTAATAAAGCACTAATTATTTTTTTCAAAAAAACATGCAGTTGTTGTTGCTTCCAAACATTCATATCCATACATTACCTATTGAAAACAAATGAGGAAAACTTGTCAAGCTTTATTATTACATGAAAGCATTACAAATAAGAAAGAAAGTGGGAAATGGAGAAAGAAAGCTTCATAATGAGCTTATTATGGATGTACCAAAATCATGTAAACTCAATTATTAGTTACCTCCATGAAAACACTACAAAGGAAGAAGTGGGAATGGAGAAAAGAAAGCTCCATAACAAGCTCATAATCAGCTTTATTATTAGGGATGTACTTATCACATATTAAGCTTTATACATAAGTACATTTTAATAGTAGGTATTCTTCTTATGGGGGTGTAGGCATCAATCACATGTTAAGCTCATACATATAATAAAGCTCATAATAAGCTTATAGTCATAATAAGATCCATAGTAAGCTTGTTAGATGGATATATAACTAGGTATCACATGTTTAAGCTTTAACACAACAAGCTCATGATATAGAAGCTCATAACTTGTGTCTTGTCTTTTTTTCTAGTTCCACTTCTCCTTTTGTGCTAACACTTTCCTTAATTAAGTTTGGAAAGTTTACATCGCAACAAAGGTTATCATGGGATGTAATATCATGTTCTATGGCTCGCCTTCTCTTTTGTATCGGTGCTTTCATTAATGTAGTTTGGCGGGTTTACATCATAACAAGATTATGATCATGTGAGTGTTTATTGTTTGTTGTACTTATTAGTTGTCCAAGGGCTACATCTGAAAGTTCAAATTTTTTTGTTTTATAATAAGCCACTTTCCTTTGCCCATCACAAACATTGAACACATGTTCTTGATGTGAACATATTGAGAACTTGAACACATTGAGAACTTGGTGAGGAACACATTGAGAACATGATGTGAACATATTGAGAACTTGGTGAGGAACACATTGAGAACATGATGTGAACATATTGAGAACTTGGTGAGGAACGCATTGAGAACACAATGTGAACATATTGAGAACTTGGTGAGGAACACATTGAGAACATGATGTGAACATATTGAGAACTTGGTGAGGAACACATTGAGAACACGATGTGAACATATTGAGAACTTGTTGAGAACACATTCAAAACATCAAAATCTCAAAAAGTCCAAACGCCTCACGTTTCCCCAAAGTACAAAAGAATTGATCCTCTTGGGTGCATGTTGCATTGCATCATCACCTCATTGGCCCAATAAAATTTCTATTCATATATTTTGTTGGTCATTGATTTTTTTGCATTAGACTAATCACCCCCTCTCCATGAGCCTGGGTTACCTATTTTATTTAAGGGGATGTACTATTATTTGCATGTTGAAGTAGTAATAACATAATTGTGTAAAATCAAAAATCCTTTTTGTATATTGTAAAATAAGAAAGTGCAAGATAAGAACAAAAGTAGTAGTTCCTACCAAACTAATTATGATGGCTTTAGGTGTTTTTACATAGTAATAATATATATTTATATACATTTATTATGAAGGCTTTCTTTGAAAAATATGGGGGTGGTGATAGTACATGGTTTCTACTTTCTTTATTTCTTCTTTGGGGTGTTGCATAATGCAGCACTTTTGTTGCTTATTAGATGTTTATTATTGTTGGTGTTGTTGTTGTTTGTTCTTTTTTAAAAGAAAAGAGGTCAAGTTGAAGGAGATGGGTAGGTTCCAAGTTAGTTCTCATTATTTGCTTTCTTTTGCAATGGTGTAGACTTTAGAGTAGCATTTCTTCTTTTTTTTTCTTTTTTTAAATATAAATTTTAATCATTTATTAATTTTAATTTTAATTTTAATTTTATTTAAATGCAACAAATGAGTGATTTTGTGGGTTCCTCGGTTGTCAAATTTGGACTTTCTTTTTATAACAATTGTTGGTTCATATTTTACATCAGGTTTCAATAGGTAGCCAAAAATGGAAGAATCCTTAAATGTTGCACTTTCATCTTTTGTTTTTAGCCAAATTTGGCTAAATTTTTTTTTGGATGATAACAACTTGTGCTACAAAGGAAAAAAATTTCAAAAATGCTTCAAAGAAGCTCTCTCTCTCTCTTCTTCCTTGGTGAATTTTTGCACTATGGCAATCAAATATTTTGGAAAAAAAAAAATGAAAAATAAATTTTTCGTGATTTTTTTTTCAATTTCCAAAATTTTGGAAATTTTTGGAACCACAAAATAGGGGAAAAGAAAAGAAAACCCTGGTGCAGAGGCTTTGAATTCAAGTTTGAATATGAATGAGTTTCAAAGCTTGATTTCAAGGAGGCTTCTCAGGTTCCAAGTGTCAGAAGGGGCAACTTTACACAGATTTTTCAGCATGCCTTTATTTGACCTTCAAACTTCAAACCTTCTCCTAGTTTGTCAATGAAATAATATATTATTTATTTATTTATTTATATATTTATATATTTGCACCAAGTGTAGTATAACTGATCACACCATGACTTCCAAACCCTGGGTTGGGTCCACTGGGTCTATGGCCATGTTTTCTATGTGCCGGTTGCATGCATTTGAACAAGCAATTGACCCTAAGAAGCTTAGGGTTGAAAGATGGAATCGTATCTGAGTTATGATTGCATTTACCAACTGAATTATGCGTGATAAGGCAATACACCCTAAGAAGCTTAGGGGTGAGAGATGGAATCGTTTTTGAGTGTCGATTTTGCATTTACCAACTGAATTATGTTCGAGAAGACTTTACGACGCTCTTGTTTGGTCGTTTGCCTTTGGCTTTCTTTAACTCAAATGAGTGGTCAAACACTGGTTTGAACTCAAGAACATTATGCAGTTCAAACAAAGAACAGGGGTCAACACGGGTTGGAACCTGAGAACCTCGTGTGACTTGAGGTCGTCAAGCATTAAATCCATTATCACAATTCTTGCACTCATCAACAAAACTAAAATTTCATGGATGAAGAAACGACAACTCCATGGCTCAAACCCATGCATAAGCACCGTACTAAGGCTTACTTATGGCCCACTTCACACTAGGAGTCAAGGCCAATGTTCAACTCAAATCAAGCATTCCTATTGGTGCAAAAGTTGAAATTAACCAACCCCAATAATGGCTTTACACTAGGAGTCAAGGCTGAAATTTTTAAAATCTTTCAATCTGCGCCCGAGTGACTAATAAATGCGGAACTTTATGGCCTTGTATTTGGCCCCAAGGCTGATGAAAAAAGGATACCATCAAATTTGGGAAGCCAATTTGCAACCCTTGAGGCCAATGTTCCAGCATTTATTAATATCCTGACATCAATGTTCTAGCATTTATTAGTATTTTGGGGCCAAAGAACAAGCCAAAAATGCTCAAAAAGTTGGCCTGAAGTTTTTTTAGGCCCTTGCTCCTAGTGTAAAATGGGCCTTATTGTGCCAATTAGGCAAAGTTTAACCACATGTTGTGCCAATTAAGCAAAGTTTAACTTCATGTTGTGCCAATTAGGCAAAGTTTAACCACATGTTGTGCCAATTAAGCAAAGTTTAACTTCAT
>Ga0116231_10004108_pt1 | contig 29678 bp, 16 predicted proteins | sample S1TSphgellanicum_2_FD_89695 | JGI IMG/M metagenome (GOLD analysis project Ga0116231, IMG submission 89695) | Host-associated microbial communities from peat moss isolated from Minnesota, USA - S1T2_Fd - Sphagnum magellanicum MG | ecosystem: Host-associated > Plants > Peat moss > Unclassified...
AGGGTATCCTTTTGCCTTCAGAAAGACAATAAGACTGACCATCTGGAAGACAAAAAACTTCTTACAACTACAAAGTCTCAAGAATCTGTAAAATTGACTATTGATAACCCCCAGATTCGCAGTCATTGAGATATTGGAATGAACATGAGGCATTCTAATCATTTCAATACCTGCATACTCTGGTTGAGAGCATTTGTCAAAAATGTCACAGGATAAACCTTGAGGACTCCGTCTCACAGTTAGATCCAAGAAATTACAAGAGAAGCCTTTAGACATACAATTCAACTCACAAGAGGTTTTTGGGTATATGCTGCTACCAAAAGAGTCTCAGTTAAGGTACATGAAGTTCTCAAAATCTGGAAAATCAGGAACAAAAAGATCATCCACAAACCTACAAACCAAGGACAAACTATGAAGCACAACAGGACATGTGTTACTCTTCAAGAGACACTTAATGAAATCAAACTCGTAAGTAAAGAGATAGAAATTAGCCAAATAGACCGCACAATTAGTTCCCATGGGGATACCAATGCATTGTCTGTAAAGAAATCAAAGAAACAAATTGTCTAATAAGAAATCCAGCCAAGAGATCAAATCTGAGGCCTCCACAACTTTGAAGCTATGAAGATTTTCAAACAAATTGATCTCTACTTTTGTTTCAGCCACAAAATCCTAAAGTTCAAAGCTGTTTTCTGAACCATCAAAAAATTAAAATGATGAAGCTTCAGCATCCTATTAAACACTTTATTGATCAGAACTCTCATATGAGCTTTTAGATCCACTAGGTCAATTTTAGTGTATAGAGTTGAGAAATCAAAAGACTGCAACAGAAGTGGGGAAGCTTTATCAATTTCAGATCTCAAAAGATTAAGATTATTTATTACCTCCACCACTCCTGTAGAGTCATTGAGAATCCAACTACTATCACAAGGAATATCTGCCTTTTTGAGTTTAGATACCCAAAGGTCATTGACCATAGTAAACATAGCTTTGAAGAAAGAACACAGCCACTTAGAAACATCAGGCAGAGAAGTAGAGCTGGCTGCACAGATAAATCTACGTTTAACTGGGTCTTTATGAAACTTCCAAACAGCACAAAGAAACGGGAGACAAGGGCCACACTTCCTTTAAAATTATGAGCCTCATTAAAAGATAGATGAAATTTCAGAATATCAGATTGGGCAAGATTGGAGACCACGTATGACCAACAGGAGAATTAAGCTCAGAGAAAACAGAAGAAACATAAAACTTTTTACAAACAAACACAAAGTTGTTAGAACATTTATCCATGTAAGTAACGACAAAGGACCGTTGGAGAATCTTTAGGTGATCCAGATCTCCTAAAGGAACAGACAAAGAAGAATCAGAAGAGGTTTGAGCCATGAAGGAAGCATGAGTCCTTTTCTGCACAAACAAAAGAACTTTGGCTTTCCACTCACTTAATATCCCTTGGAACTCCTAGAAGCTCTTCTTGCATGTTGACAAACTTCTTAAGACCCTTATCAATAGCTTCTTCAATAGACAACATAGACAAGAAGCCACTTCTGAACTTAGTGCCTCTAGAAAAGAGTTCAATTAGGCTGGGCCTTGAAAGGATATTAAGGTTAGCAGAAATAACATGACCATGTAAAGGGTATAACCTTCTCTTTCTCTACAAGAGTCAGAGCACGAGCATTGAGCTCATTGTCAGCCTGCTGAATCAAGGTTCGTTCTTTGTCCAAAAAAGAGCGAGTCTCTTCAAGTTCGATGGTCCTTTGTTTGAGCACTTCCTCCCTTTGGTTCATCTCCTCTTCTCGTTGATTGAGAAGATGGTCACCATCCTGTAGTCGCCCACGGGCCTCATCCAGCCTCTTCTCCCATGCACGCAAGCTTTCCCCCTCTGATTTCACTTGCTCCTTTTGAGCATCAACACTACCAGCCACATCTTTGTAATTTTAGCCCGTCTCTAGCTGAGAGATATACTATCTTCAACAATACTGGCTAAGAAGATCAACATGAAATGCTGATAAGATTGTGGGGGCAGTAAAGAGATACAGGAATGGATCTTAAAACATACTCTGCAAAGATGCTGTGGCGCTCACGTCGCAGGGCATCTTCACGAGCTTCTATCTCATGGAGCCGATGTTCAGACTCAGTCAATTTCCTGCTGGCTTCTGCATGGAGAACCTGGGCTTGAGACAGTTTCACATCAGCCTGGAGGGACTTCTGATCAATTTCAGCTGCCATTTCCTTGGCCAGAGCCAACTGTTTCTCAGCAGCTTGCTTTACTGCAGACTCCTCTGCTTGCATCTCCTTCAAGGCCATCTCCAGCTGTTTCAGAATGTCCCTCATGATAGTTAGGGGACATGATTATGGTCACAGACAAATCAATGATGCTATGTATTCATGAGTACTGAGAATTTCTCAAAATTTAGGATTTCAATCAACCTGAGAAGAACTGAAAGATGACCCAATAATAAGGTTACGGGCATTTCAGGTTTGACAACATCACAGCAGTCAGTCGGTCAGCAAGCATGGAAAAGAGGAAACCCACCAATGAAGAAAAGAGAAAACGAGACCACAAACAAATTGAGGAGCTCTTTCAATAAAGCAACAGTCATACACATGTTCCAGGACCTTCAACAGGAACATTAACCAAGAACAATTACAACCTAGCATAAAATTCCCACTGACTTTATCAGTTCCCAACAATGGGTGGAGGTTAGTGTCCAACATTAACCAACACACTGAGCCTCTGCCATGAGACTGGCAGGAACAGGAACTCAACCATGATACTGGCCAGCTTAAAACTCGAAAGAGAATGAAAAGACCAAGAAACCTCGAGAAGAAAGAGGAACAAGAAAACAAAAAAGAAACAAAAAGGGAGAAAGATGAAAAACGGAAACACTCAAAAAAGGAAGGAGGAAGAGACCAACAAGAAGAACATTGAGAGTGAGAACTTTAGAGGATAAAGTGCACTTAGAAAAGCTCCCCACTTAGGCTTAAGAAGTCTTTGAAATATTTTTTTCAAAGATTCCAAATGCAGAAACACCAAATAGAAATATTTCTCTGTTGAGCAAACTGCTGGTTTCAAAAAAACTTTGAAGAAAGAAAAATTTGAAACAATTATGGATAATTAGCAGCTTACATCAAGAACACATTGTTTTTCGAGCTCAAGAGCTTTTTGGGCAGATTCCAGCCGTCCAAGAGCTTCAGATAATTCAAGCAAGTGTGCAGCCTTCTCTCGCTGCAAAGTTTCATGTGCATCAGAAATGGCCCCCTTCAGTTCATCAACCTGTGATGTCCATGTTTTCCTCTGCAGCAGCAGCAGGCCCATGTTGTACTGATAGTCATATAACTGCATACCACAAAATCCAAACCATCAGCATTTGAAAATAACTGAGGTTAGTGTGTACACATTCATAGTAGACCAATGCAATTGCTGAAGACACACCGCCAAAAAAATGCAAAGTAACAAAACAAATGCAGTGGCAATTCCTGCCAAATCACATAAAACACAACAGTAATGAGTGTGGTCATAACCTTGTGAGTGCCACTCACAAAGGATCAGACCATCACCTTCATCATGAATAGCAGTTACTAGCTGCCATTACTCCCTGCTGAGCTCACCAGCTCCCAACAATTGGTGTACATAGTTACTTACTAATCTGATCAAAACTATTGTACCTTTGGACCTTGTGGGAACCTAATTCAGCTCTCCCTACTACATGGAAAGACTACTTCCCAAAAACTATACCAGATGCAGAGAATTATAAGGCAGGCCAAACAAACTAAAACACCATCAGTTCCCAGTAGTGGTCATAGTAAAGTATATAACAATCTGCTCAAAACTCTCAAGGCAATAACTCAAGAGTAACAATGATACAACATTACCAAGCATGCAAATAGAGGACTTTAGGTTTCACCCTTGTACCACAATTGATAAATTAAAAAATTGGGCACATAAGGATCTTCCAGGGATGCTTTGCTTCTCTCATTCTTTCAATGCAAAGGATCCCAGCAACAAAAACTCTCTAAATTCATTTAGTTACAAGAGATATCAGTCTCGAAGTCATTGCTTCTGCCTGTCCAGCACCATTGTCTCTCTAAATGCCATTTTTGGGACAGTAAATTAAGAAGGGAACAGGGGAGATAAAAACAAACCCTTTCTCAAATCCATTCTCAAACCTCCAGATTCAGCTACCTGTCAGTGTGCCCTAAACTCACACTCAATAAAAATGGAGTGCCTTTTAAACTCATTCACTTTGCATGTCATGATCTTCGAGACTCTTCTCAAGTCCAAAGGACTCTTGCATACAAGGAAAGGGTGCAAAGGGCTTCAAGATGAAAATTACCTCAGATTCCAGTGCAGCAATGCGGGCATGTAAGGCAGCCCGATCTTTGCGCTCCAGAGAGGGCATGTCAAGAGCTCCATCCTCTTGGAACCTCTTCCATATATCTGTTTCTGAAGGTGCTCCTTCACCACCATTCCGTCCTGCAGAAATGATGGTGGGTGGTTCCACCAGAGCCAGAGCTTCATCGCCACCCACTGCTACACTGCTGCTGATGTTTGTTGGGGATCCTCTTTTTCCATTGTCCCTTGCCATTGTGCGCAGCAAGGGTTGCCTGCTCTGTGGTGGCGACCCTCGTCTCCCCTGAGGAGTGAACATGGAGGTATTCACCTTCTCCAGTCTTTTTTTTTACTCAAGAGAAGGCCCAATCCCTAGCAAGCTTCACAAACCTAACCCTTTTCTTTTTCTTTTCTTTTTTTTTCTAGAAGTTGGTCCTGAAGCCTTTTTCTAGTTTCAAGGATTGCCCCAGACCTGGAGCAGGAAACAAAAAAAACCTACAAAACCCCCCCAAGACTTCAAAAACAAAACCCAACAAAGCTCTTAAATCTGTGTGGAAATATGAGATCTCAGAAGAACATCAAGCTCACAACCAGACCCAACAGCCGAGAGACCAAGAAAACAACGGTACACGAGAAACATGAACAAACTTTGCCATCCCTTCTCCTCCCATTGGGAAAAAAAAAGAAAGGAGCTTCTTGACAGACAGCTCTCTCTCTCTCAAGAGCTGCTGAGTAAACTGGAAACTTAGAGACAAACCCCTTCACCAAAAAAAAAAACAAAACAAAACAAAGACAAGGACAAAAACAGTCTCACCAAGTTCGTTATCAAAAAAGCTGCGGCACCCAACCCTTCGTCGTCTTCCTCCTCGTTCTCCACCGCGGCGTCAAGTTTGGTGAATGCAGCACAGAGCTTTTGGGATCCAGGGTTTGCAACCTACGCACCTATTCCTCGCCACCTCCAAGTGGATAAGCAAGCTTCTGGAGCAGTTCGGTAAACCCTTGATGGACAGACAACAAAGTGAAGGCAGTGGACATTTGCGAACGGACAGCAAAGTGCTCACAGCCCACAGCCAGCGCCCTCTTCCCCGCAAGATAAGACTCGGCCAAACCCCCGCGCAAGGGAACACAAAGCGCGCGCACGAAGACGACGACGAAGAAGGCAAACGCAATCCCAGCAACAGGAAACGCCGACGAACATGTGCTACTCCTCCGTTTGGACTGTCTTTCTTCGGGGAATCTTCTTGGAACACATTTGTGGCTTTTTATTCTCCGAACATGTGTTTACTTTTTCTTTTTGCGCCGGTCTTTCTTTGGGAAATCTTCTTGAACCACATTTCTGGCTTTTTATTATATTTCACCATTTTGTCCAGTTCCCACAAGGGTTAAGTTTTGGGTCATGCCCATAGCAATGTGTAAAATTCCCTTTTACTTGGTAGCTAAAGCCTGAGGGGCAAGGCAAGGGGCTATTCCATAATAAGGTCATGTGTGACGGTGGGTGGAGCTAAGTGCGAATCCAGTAATGACCCTCACTCAAAGGACTTATGGCAAGAAGAATTGGAAGTGAGCTTTAATTTTTTTGTAAAGCCCATGGATGCTCTCCATGCGATTTACAAAAATTAGAAACCCCACACTAGAATCGGACAATTTTTACACCATGTAACAAGGCATATCGATATAGGATAATCAACCACACATAATTCTTACACGGTGTACTTACGTAATCCATAATAAAACAATTGCTTTTTATTTTCTCTATGTACTTTGAGGGACTCCCTTGAGAGAACCCTAAGGGGTTATGCCACGGGGAAGAGATCCTCCTATCTTTATATATTCCTGCATTCCCATAAAGAGAGAGTAGTGTTTGGAGGTTCCCATATTAGTGGGTTCTCCTAACTAGGTTTGAGAACACCTTTGAGTTCATGCCTGCAAGTGGCTCTCTCTCTCTCTCTCTCGTGAGAACACACTCGGACAAGAATCTCTTGTACAACATAAATATCTTTCTTAGAGGAGTGGACAAAAATCATGTGTACTTAATAGTTGTAAAATTTGTCCCATTGTTAAGGACTAGGCATAAGAATCCGCCCCCTCCCATGCCTTGTGATCTACATATGTTTAAGTTCATGAGGTTGTTTGTCTTGTGCTTTATGATGGGTAGACTCACATCGAATAAAATTCATAAAGCAAAGAAACGTTTGAAAAACCCCCACCTTTCAATGAAGAATGTCATGTAAATGTGGTTCATTTCCCCCTTTTAATTCATTAACAAGGGTTTTGTGCACCCATTCTCCTTTGCCCATTAAGGGCCTCCTCTCAAAGAAGGTGCTTGGTTTTCTAATATGCTCAAAAAGTCCCCCTCTCCTAACATTAAGGGCATCCCGCTTTATACTTGCAATTAGGCTCTCTTGAATCCTCCAATGTTTGTTGGGCCATGCCCCCTTATAGTTAGGGACTATGGCATTGGGGTTCATTTTTCGGGCCTTCTCACTTATCACCTATGTTCTTATGAGTGAAATTGAATGTCGTTTTGATCTTGTTCGCACTAGATTAAAGTTCCTAATAGTCTAAGGATTGGGTTTTCAATCTTGGGGTGGGATTATATTTTGCTACTTATTGGGAGGAAGTGCATGAGTCACTAATTTTGTGAATGTGGGAGACTCTTGTTATGTGTAGCTTTAAGTGAATGTCTTTTCTGTTATTTATTTTGTTATGAGAAATGCAAGTTTGTTTCAACTCTGTTTTGTTGCATATCACAAGTTCCCAAGGAAGTCACTCCTCTTATATTTTAAGAAGCATTTGAGATAAAAGAATATTTTTGAGTTTGTCATGAAATAATGACATATTTTTAATATATATTGAAATATATTGGGTATGTTTTGAATATATTTTTATAATGAATTATAAGCACTTTATTTATATTTAAATAAATTATAAATCATACTTATTTTCAATAAGTTGCACCTTATATTTTTTTGCACGACATTCGGAATAAAATGAGGATGATTTCCTCAAGCAAAAGTTGAGATGCCTATTAAATAAATGTTTCTTTTATTGCATTTTTATTTTTTATTTTGTTATGTTTTCATTTCAATAGGCAAAGTTTGTGTGAAGCAAACATTGTGAAATGTGTAGCACAATGATGGTTGAGTGTTTTTGTGTTGATTTTTTTTGGGGAGTGGGGCATGAAATTGTTTTTTTATTTTTTGAATTGGAGCTCACTTCGTATGATATGAATATTCTATCCATATGTTATTGACCAAACATCACCTACACAATCCTATATGAACTCAATATAATTTTGCTATCTCGTCATCCCTTCCTTGATTTTAGCTAATATTTTGATCAAGGAATCATTAGAATTGGTTTTCTTCTTTGTTTGCATCTTTTTATTTTCCAAAATTATATTTTCTATAATTGTTGTTAATGTAGCATTTTTTAGAATTTTAATGGTGCATTGTCATTTTTTTCCTTTAATTGATTAGTTTCATTTTGAGATGTTAAAAGTGTTACTAAAGTTTGTTCTTTTTTTTCTGTGATCTTTTTTTTTTAAATAATTTTTCATGTAATCCTATTTTTTTGTTCTATGTATGACTTGTTGAGATATTTCCAGGTTTGATGCATTATGTATTATTTGTTATAAATTATTGTATGCATTATCATGTACATGAATTTGAATTGGAAATATTTTGTTATTAGTTGTGTTTAATGTCATTAGTTTGCTTTTAAAATTTTCAAAAAACCGATTTATTTATTTTTCAAATTTTCTCCTATGTATGGGTTGTTGGGGTGTTTTCTGCTGCATGCATGAAATTAAACCTACACAATTTTTATTGTTATTTTTTTTTCATTTATTAGAATTGTAATTAATGCATTGTCATTTTTGGATTCTTTAGTTAATTAATTTTGTTGAAATTTGTTGGATACATTGACATGCAGTATATGGATCAAAGTTGGATACGTGGCATGACATGTAATTTTTTTCTTTTTTGGAATCCTCTTTATATATTTCTTCAGTTTCTTTTTCTTTGCTTTATTATTCTACTCATTTAGTTTTTATTATTATAGAAATTATTTTCCTAGTGTTCGAAATGGATGAGATAGTTGTGTGTATGTGACAAGATTTGATTGTTTTGTTAATTTGTAGAATTATATGCCACAAATATGTATGTGGCAAAATGTAGTTTGGTAGTTACATGTAATTAGTGTTTTTAGGCAAGTGAATGTGTTATATTTTGTTTTATGAATTGTTAGGGTAAGATAATTAACTATAATATATTGTTGATATTATACTATTAGGATGAAATAATTAAATTTAAACTAAATTGTGAACTTATTAGGTTAAATAATTAATCAAACTAAACTATTAGGACTAAATCAAATCAAATCGTAACCTAACCCTTGCAACTTTCTTAAATTCAATTATAACTATCAATTAAAAGTAGATCAATACTAGGTCTATTTTGGTGCATCATTAATAGAAGTTTGCTTGTGTATCTATAATATATATTGGCCATTATATTATCATTTTATTTTTCTTTTGTATGTAATCTATTTTCATTTGTTATTAGTAATTTGCTTGAAAGATATATTGATCATTTATATATAACATTGTAATGCCCATTCTAATTTCTAATTTTTGTTTGTTGCAATTATAACACTTCTTATCAAACAAATCTTACTTAGGTTGTACACAAGTTGTGTAAATAATTAATTTTTTGGTTTGATTGTTTATTGTGGCAAATTCAAATCCAGTTTTTGTGTTTCTTTACTAAATTTTTTTTGTAAACTTGTTTTGTGGTTTTTTTTTGGTGGTGGTTGTAGGATTTGTTATTTTGAGAATTGAAGATAAGATTTTGTTGTTTTTGTCTTTTGATGGCCTATTGATCTATAAATTTTGCATTTGCAAGTCTTGCAAGTTTCATAAATCCTATGAATTCTACAATCACAAATTTTAGCAAGAAGATAGGTGCATCATCTCTAAATGTTCCTACCATCGTTGATTAACAATAAGGATGTTGGGATCTTCATTCAAAGGTCTTGTTTTGGGTAGATATAATTCATATGATGTTTCTATAGGGTTGTGTCTAGGCATAGATAAGGGCTATGTTAAGCTATGTAGGCATAGGTAAAGTCTATGTAAGGGCTACTTAATTAGATTTAGGTAAGGCCTACACAGGGCGTGGCTATGTAAGTTATGTAGGAGTTATATAAGGTCTATGTAAAGCTTATATATGTAACTACACGTTATATAAAGGCTACCTAGGCATAAATAGGTGCAAGCTTATATTATAAGAATTATGTTGGGGCTATGTGGGCTTATGTAAGGGCTATGTAGTGGTTATATTGTAGGTTTAAATGGTAGGGTTATGTATGCTTAACTACGAGTTGTGGAAGCTTATGTAAAGGCTATATGTAGATTTATGTAAAGCCTATGCAGGCTTAGATAAGCCCTAAATAGCCATACATATATAGACCTTCCATAATTTACACCATAGCCCTTACATTACTTGATTACTAATTCTATGCAAACCAAGGCCTACCTAGGCTAATATAGGTTCACCTATGATAACCTAGGTTCAAGTAAGCTCACATAGGCATACATATGTTAATATAAACCTGCCTACCTACCTATCTTCCCTACCTTAATTTCCTACCTACCTCCTAATTACCTATTTACGTGACCTATTTCTAACTTACAAACACTTATGTAAATTGTTTTTCTAAATTTATGGTTGTATATGTCTTAAACGTCATTTAAACCTAATGGTCACTCAATGGTAAATCAATGTTAAAAATTATTAAAATTTTGGTGCATTCACATATGCAATGTTAATTAGCATTGGTCAAGCCATGGCAATGACATGGTGCCTATGCAAAGGCCTATGTGGCATTAATGTTAAGTTGATGTTAGGGAGGATGTTAGCTAGCATTAAATCTAAGATGAAACCTAGATTAAAAATTTTGTTGCAATGTTTAGTAACCCCCACAAAAGAGAGGCCATAACTCAATGTTAACAAGCACAAAGTTCAAGAAGAGGGGAATGGGCTAAATCCCACCTCCTTCCCACTTTCCCACCCACATAAAATATTTTCCCCTCAGCCCCTCCTTTCCATTTACATAGTGTTCAAATGTTCAAGAAAACAATTTACAATTTGTTCAAAACAAATACTAGAAAACCTAAAGTAAAAATCAAAAGGTGAGGCGCACAACCGCAATAATAAGTTCAAGAAAAGCTCTAAGAAACAAAATGCACAACAACAACCAACAACTTAGGAGCTTAAAGAGATGGAACGAATGCAACAATAACCAACAACTTGAAGCAACACATGAACTCAAAGAAATGAAATGCACAATAACAGCTAGCAATGTTAGGAGCTTGAAAAGATGAAACGCACAATAATGACTTGAAGCAACATAAGAGTTTGAAAAGGTGAGGTGCACAATAGAAAAAAGAAGATATCAACTTCAAAAGCAAAAGCAGAGAAAAATAAACAAGTAGAAATGGTGAAATAATGGTGAAACTTTGTTAAAAGAATAAAACAATGGCAACTTTTTTTAAAATTGTCTTTTTGGTGTGAATGGCCAAAAAAAATTAAGGTATTGAAAGAAGGGGTGCCATGTAACACTACCTTTGGTATGAATGGTCTTATTTTCTTGGCCATATTAGAAAAATGATTACTAACATTAAAGTAAAAAAATAAAAAGTGTAATGGTAATTAATGGTTTTGTTGTTGTTAAAGGGGTTTTAACAATTCATTTTAACACTAGGTATGAATGGTGCCTTATTTGGTTTAATGTTTCATTTGACTACGCCTTTGTTTTTTTTTTATTAAAGGTGTGCACATTTTGTCCTATTTGACTACAAGTATTATTTGACAATATGTCTCATTTGACTACCACCATGTCCATTTTGACTAAAAGAGTTCATTTTTAATCATATTTGATTAAATGTCGCATTTATCAAGTCGTCAAAAAAGTCATTTTAATAAAATGGACAAGTCAAAATAGACATGTCATTTCAATTGTGCTAAGGGCTTTTAATCAAATTGACGAAATTTTTTATCAAAATGGAGATGGTAGTCAAGTTGGACCATTTGAAAAGTCATGAAATATTGTTCTAGTGATTATTGTTGTTTTTTCTTCGACATTATTATTTTCAAACAATGACATGAATATTTTCATTCCAATCCATTGCAACAAAAATAATTATGGCAAAATGATTTTTGGCAAAGTGAATCCTTTTACACATATTTGTTGATCATTAAATGAAATGACTCATTTAAAAACAATTCAAGTGCCCTTTTGTAAAATCTAAATTGTGTTATTATCATTGTTTTCTTGAACGATTCCATTGTGATCTAAGTAACATAACCTTTGACATAAAAACATACTACAAGAAATTATAATTTTCCAAAAGTTTCCTATGATTAAAATCATAGGACGTGGAAAAAAAAAATGGTTTTTTTCATTAGTTATTTTCACTAAGGTGATTTTTTGACAAGGTGTCAACTTAAATATCAAATCAAAAGGGATAAAAAAAAACCCCAAAAAAAAATCATGGTGGTCAATGTTTGATCAACTTGGTCATATTAGTTTAACATTTAGTTAAATAGACCACATATCTTCCAATAAATGCCTAAATTAAACTTCCTTTTCAATACATGGGAAAATAAAAGGTGGGTGGGTAATAATTATAATTTAAATATGATAAGCCTAATTAATAATTATATAATCATTATAAGATGAAAATTATTTAATATAGTAGTTGGCTTAGCATATTTAACTCATGAATTAAACTTAAGCCTAACTAGTAAGCTACCTAGATAGGATTATTCTACCTAAACTAAATTATTAGCTAGTTTAGATTTTTGCTAGGAGGTAGGTTAAGTGGTTTGATAAATAAGTTAGGTGGTCAAATAAGTAGGCAAATTCGTAGGTAGGTGGGTGGGTGGATAATTGATAGGTAGGTTGGTGGGTAAGATAGGCCCAATTGAATTACTTACCTACACACCAACCTACATACCTTCCTACTAATTACCTATTCATATATATTTATGTACCAAATTTTAGAATAAATATGTCAAATGAATAAATTGACAAAAAATTATCACCTTTTGAAATTGTGGTCCATTGGTTAAAGATCATTTCTTCATGAAGGTGAAAGGTTCAACTCTTCATACCTATAACCTATTCACATGCCTAGCTAATTAGGCTACCCTAAATAAGTTAAGTTGTGTCTGGTATGGTAAAGTAAGTAGCACATAACACATCTTGGGTTTTACAACTAGTTAATAAAACGACTATTGTCTTTTTTTTTTACAGTTGTAACTACAAGTTCATGTTAATGATTGTTTAGTTGTAAAAGACATTGTGGTGCCATGTGGCATTATGGTTTTGCAACTATAATTGATATCACAACTTGATGGATTTTACAAAAATATCAAAATATCATTAATGTATTTTTAATGTATTTCTAATCATCCAAAATTAAGTAATAACAAAAGTTCATTGAGTCTTGCAACATTTGGTGAATAATAATAACTTATGGTCATGTGATGCTAACGTGGCATGTCATACGGCAATGAGGTTGACTAGTAGTCATAACACCTCATGACTTGTGACACTAACTTCACATCATGACTCATGTCATTGAATTGATAAATTAATCTCATTTATTAACTAGTTGAAAATATTGTTGTCCTTTGCAATTAATAACAATTCTTCTTCCATGTGATAAGGACGTAACATGTCATTTGGCAACAAGGTGTCATAGATTTTCATGGCAATCCATGATTTTTTGTGACACCATAAATTTTTGTGTGTTTTAAATTTATGGCACCAATATTTGTCATAACATGCTATAATGTTTTGTGTGCCATGAGGTTTTTGAAGCCATGAATTCACATGCATGTACATGTGTACTAAATAATGTATTGTTAACTTATAATTATGACTACAATATTAATAATTGTTTTGAAAAAGGTGACACATAACTCCTTGACGTTTTAACTACTTAACACACTAGATGAGGTTAACATACCTATTAAGTTAACCTATATATGTAGGCTACTTAATAATTAAAACCTATTTCATAATATAAGCTACCTTGTAAGTTACTTAATTAAACATATGAAGTTTATTACATCTAGTATGTTTAAATACATTTAGAATAGGTCACCCTACTAATAGGTTAACCTAGGTAGGCTTGCCTAGGTTCTTAGGTTTAGGTTTTGTACCAAGTCAACTTAGGTAGCCTCATTACAATATATTTTATCAAGTTTGTAACCACCTCAAATTTGTGCAACTAAATGTGACATAATTATCATTGGTTTTTTTTAGCCTAAGAATGCCTAGGTTAACTTAAACTAGGTTAGTAAGTAATATATGTTAATAAACTAACTAATTTAAGTCAACTTAGTGAGGTCTACACTAGGTTGGTAAATAGTAGGTAGGTTGACTTAAGTCAACTTAAGGTGGCCAAGGTTAATTCAAGGCTAAAAATTTTGAGCTTCATAATTTTGTGTTAAATATAATTAGTATAAAAAATGTTGTAGTGTAGTGGATGAGGACTTGAACCCCCAAGTGAAGGTGAGGGGTTCAAGTCCTGATGGTTTTCGCCACAATGTAGGATTACCTTTACATGGTCAACGAACTCATACTAATGCTAAAACTTGTCACAAATTCAAAAATGTTTTGATTAATCAATGAAGTTGATCTAGGTTGCAAGCTGTAAGTTTTTTTCCATTACTTGCAATAATGAAAATGTGAAGTAATGTGTGATGAATTTAAAACTCAACAACACAACTTGTGGCTTTTCGCAAAAACATCGTCAATTGGTAGGGTTGGCTCCTATTAACATACAAGCATGGGAAGTTAAAGGGTGCGGTAAATTTTATTTTTTCTTTCTCTTTGGTGTTGTAGTTCTAAATCTGATTAAGGAAGAAGTTGGCAAATTTATATATATATATATATATATATATATATATATACTTTTGCAACTTATGATACCTAAACCACTTGGTTTAAGTTAGATAACCTAGTTTAGGTTTCTTGGGTTAGGAGTTTGACATTTATTTTTAATCTAAGCCACCTAACCTAGGTTAAATAGCCTAGGTTGCCTAACATAAGTAACTAGATTAGTTAGGTTAAACTAGGTTGACTTTTGGTCATGTGCAATAACTCATAACATGTTTATAGATTTTTGACACATGTCATCCATCCATCAAGGTGTTTTTTGTAAGACTTAATTGAATAAAATGACTAAGCTGAAATGGCATGCACTTTACACATCATACCAAAGTTAATGATGACATGGAATTTCATTATAAAAAAATTTCAAAATCCTAGTTGTTATAACAATTGGCTTTGCAATTGAACAACCTTTACTACTAAATGGGTGAAACATGGGTTTAACAACTCATTAGCCACTAGTCACATATGTTTTTTTCTAACTAATATGTAGTTGTAAAAGGCTAGTTGCAAAACCCAAAATATGTTGTTGTGTAAAACCTTGGGTAGGGTAAATAAATTAGGTAAATAGGTAGGTTATTAGGTAGGTAGATAGGCTACTTGTCAAAAAAAAATTCACATGCCTACTTAATTACATATTTACCAACCTGACATTAATAAAATATTGTCAATTTGTTTAAGTAGATTTTTAAAAATAAATGGAACAACAATTTGTTTGGGCCAAAAACATTACTTAAAATTGACAATATTTTTGGAAATATTGGTTATAGTGAAAACATTAGTAAAAAATACACTAGTCAAAATGAATGTTCATTCCAAACAAATAATTCAAAATGGCATTTTGGTCAAGTTGAACAAGGGGCAAAAATAACAAAAAGAAATCTTTTTTATTGATTTTTTCATTAAGAAATCATGATTGATTACAAGGACATTTGTTTGGTCCTTAACATTCATGCACACATAATTTCATGGAATCTATTTAAAAACAAGTAACATGGTCCACTACCCAATCATTTGTGGCATTACATATTTTTTTACAAACTTAATTGGGTTGTTTCACCCCAATGTGTAGTTGCTCTTGTAATAAATGCAAATCTAGCTGTAATTTATAACCCATGGCATATTTTCACAACTTTGGATGTTGCAATTTCAATGATGAAGAAGAATTTGAAATCTCCACAAGAAGGAAAAACATGTTATTGCATATATCCTAAATTTTGGATTTTTTCTTTTTTAAAAGATTTTTTTCTCTTTCAACTGATTTTTTGAAAACCTCTATAGTCAATAAAACCAAATTCAAGAAATAATTGCATCATTCCATAGGTGTAAGCAAAATATTTTTTACATACATGCTACCTTATATTCTACTAGGAAACCAAAAATAAATCTTTTAAACTTTTAGCCTTCCTCTAGCATTTCAAAAAAAATTAAACTTTTAGTTTTTTTTATGGGCATCTTTAGCTTACCTTTAGCTTATCAGAGTAATTTGTGTTATATTGTTTGGACTTGAAAAAGTACCCCATAAATATCCCCAACAATTACATCATTTTTCAAAGGTTGGGGATGATTTTAGTTGTGAAAACAAACTCCAATCACCGAAAAACTTATTTTAGGATGTTCGCCACATCAATATTGAGGTGTTTGAAAAAAACCAAATACTTGTAAAAACATTTCACTTAGTTTCAAGTAATTAGATTTTATTTTCAAATTGACACAAATTTTATGTCAAATTCAAGTACTTGCAAGTAGTTCAAAAAGACATGATTATAGTAATTTAGCTTTTGAAATCCATTGGAACAAGAGTAAGAAATGCAATGTACCCAAAATTAATATTATTATCCCCATAAAATCATTTACTTGTTAGTATTTTTATTTAGAGACCTTTGTATTGTGTTGCTTATAATACTTTTTGTGTATACTTTATCATGCCTTCACCCTACATGCTTGTGACAACTATTTGTTTCTCATTGATAATTACTTCTTAAATTTGCTCATAATATTCTTACATTTGTGCCACAAATAGTTTTGTGAAACAATGCCCAACCTCACCAATACATTGTTAATTGAACCCTCGTCATCATGTACATCTTAGAAAATTTGCACTCTTTCCAATTGAAGGTTTTGTTACCCCTCATTTTTAAAAAAAATCTATTTTCCAAGAGCCGCCACACTCCACCATGGTTTTTGTAACCATTTCAATTATATTATATGTGCCAACATGAATTATTGTTAATGTTTCATGGTAGCCAATTCTACTTTAATCATATTTTGCATCAACATACACAATAATTAGTTGAGGTTGTGATAGCTAGTCATCATGCATCTACTTCTTCATGGATTCCCAAATTTTCAAAACAACATGAGCCTAACCCAAGTCCTATTGATAACCATGTTGGAAATGATCATAAAAGGATAAAAAAATTTAAAACCTTAATTTACCCACAACTAACATAAATTCTCTTAATTACATGTATCCCATGTCATCATACAATGCATTATGAAACATGAGACCTACCACCTTTAAACACTTTTCTTGCATTCAAGATTCACACTTTGTGAAGTTTGATGATGTCCATTGCTAGAAGAAAAATGCATTACAAAGCATTGGAACACGACATTGCATGTATCCCATGCTAGCACGTAATGCACAATGAAACATGGGATCCATTGCCTCTAGAATACTTTCCTTGTGTTCAAATTTCACATTTTTCCAAATCCAATGAAGTCCATTGTTGCGAGAGATATGCACTACAAAACATTGGAACCATTTGTTCACTTATATGTCATGATAATGATAGGACTTGTAATCTGTAATCAAAATTATATTATCAAATTAGAAAAAAAAAATTAACAATTTTTTTATTTAAACAAGGAAATTTCATAACAACACATTTTGGATTTTACAATTGGCCTTTATGATTATGTATTAGTTAGAATGGACATTTGCAACTAGCAATTATTGAGTTGCCAAACCCATGTTGTTTCACCCATTTAGTCACAAAGGACATATAGTTGTAAAGCCTACTTGTCTTATCGACTAAGATTTTTTAATTTTTTTATAATATTGAAATTCCATGTCATCATTGACCTTGGTATGCCATGTCAACCTAATTGTCTCATTCTCCTAAAAGTTACAAATTAAGATGCTTTAATAAATGGATGACATGTGTCAAAAATTTATAAACACATGCTCAATTATGAATTATTGAACACATGAGCAAAAGTCAACCTAGCTTAGCCTAGGTAATTAGCCTACCAAAAGTCAACCTAACCTAACCTAGCTAAGCTACATAACATAGGTTAGGTGCCCTATCTTAAAAACAAACCTCAACCTCTTAGCTTAGGTAGTTTAAACTAATTTACCTAACCTAGGTTACGTGGCCTAGGTATCATAAGTTACAAAAACAAGGACTTGAACCCTTCACCTCCATTTTGGGGTTCAAGTCTTCATCCATTACACTATCACATTTTTTTATATTAAGTATATTAAACACAAAATTTTTAAGATAAAAAATTTTAGCTTCAAATTAAATTTAACTAATTTAAATTAAGCAACCTTAAGTTGACATAGGTTTACCTACCTACTACTTACCAACTTAGCCTAGGTTAACCTAAACTTCCTTAAATTGATTTAAAATGAATAAGGTCAACCTAGACTACCTAGAAGTCTAACCTAGGTTAACCTAAGCATCCCTATGCTAAAAATAAATTAACTTAGTTTAATCTAATTGGGACTACTTAGGTTTTAGGCTCAACTTAGATTAAATTGGGCTAGACCTAGGCTAATTTAGGGTTGAATTAAATTAAACTAGGCTAATTTAGGCTAGAAATAGATTAAGTTAATTTAAACATGGCTAAGCACAATTACATTAAATAATTTTGGTTTAAAACAATCACTTAGGTTATCTAAACACCTTGAAACATAATTATTTAGGCTAAGCATGGTTGAAAATTGTTAATGTATGGTTAAATCAATATATTTAAAATAATGATTTAAGTTAAACATGGTTTGAAAAATATAAATGAAACTAAACATAATTTTTATGTTAAACATATTTAACAATGGGAAATTAAAATAAAATTGGAGAAATTAAGATAAAGTTCATTATTAAAGTAATACATGGCTAAATTTGGTTAAATTGTGTTAAAATTATAAATTAAACTTGGCTAATAAAATGATTGATCCTATGCAATTATAATTGTTTTTGTAGTCATTATTGTTAGTTGCATGAGTCATAAGATTAATTATTGGATGTTAAAAACATTCTTATTCGTTTCCTTAACTATGTTGGACATTATAGTTGCATAGGATAAGTCGTAAAAAACATGTTTTAGCATTATGAACACTTTTGACCAATCAATGAATACAATTTTATTGAAATTAGTTTCATGAAGTTGATTAATAGTTGTTAAAAACATTATTAGTTGTTTTTTTAATTGTGTTGGACATTATAATTACATAGGAGAAGTCATAAAAGACATGTTTTGCCATTATGAAAATTTTAAACCAATCAATAAATGCAATTTTATTAAAATTAATGTTTTGAGGTTGACCACTAGTTGTAACACCTTGTTGACACATGGCATGCCACATCATCATCCTTAGAAATTGAGTAGTTATTAGTTGCAAAAGTAAATGGTATTTTTGAATTCTTAATTTTAAATCATTCAAATATATTAATATAGAATCAATAATAATAATATATTTATCAAAAAATTGAACAAATTGTTACATTGACTATAGTTGCAAAACCGGCGTGCCATTTTGATGGCCTTTGGAACTACATAGTAATTTTTGTGACCTAGTAATTATAAACATAGTTGAAAAAAACAATGGTGGGTTTTTTAACTGATCATAGAACCTAAGATGTGTTATTGTGCTTGCAAGTGTGTTGCATAACATTTCAAACATTTTTTAACTTATGCACATGTGAGGAACTTGGACAAGATGAACCACTTCCATGATCTCTTGGAAGAATATTAATATCATATTTTATGTGATTTTCCTCCATGCATCATGCTCTTCAAACATTGCATAAATATTATTGGTCTAATCTTTTGGAAGATTTTGGATGCTTGTAGTCAATCTAAAATTATGCAAGGTTGGTCCTACATTTTTTTTGTTGTCATCAATCATTATGGGTGTATGAATAACACCTACTAAACATTCAAGTATTTGAAAATTTGAAGAGACCCACATAGCTTGCTTCAAGTCTAAAAATATGTCTATGAAAGATCAAGGAACTTCACGATTGGATTGAAATTTCCATGCATGCCTTGTGATAATCCAAGGATTTACTTGGAGGCCTTTTTCATGACCCACTTACAATATGTACATGAAACAAGGAAAAATTTCAATTTATAGAAGCAAGTGTAACCTATCATTTTGACAGAGATTTTGCTACCAATGTTTTACTGCACAATATTTTATAGAAATTTGTGTCATTGCAATTGCAAACTAATGTTACAATTACAAATTTGTTTTGAAGAAATGCCTTTATGCAATAAAAACTTTTCTATAGGAAACACATTTTTGAAAAAACATTTTGAAAAATGCAAACATTAGTAGATTCTACAACCTAAACTTCAAGTTGTATGATTCTACAAAATAATGGGTCCATAAATCAAGCCATAGCTAGTAGCAAGTGTAAGAACTAAACACATTAATTGCCTTCAAACCAACAATTTAGCCAATTTATGATAATTTGATACATCACAATTTCATGGATCTCCTTCAATGCAATCTATCACATGCTTTATGTGAAGCATTTAAACACAATCCAAATGAATTTTTAAATTTTTTGATATATCAAATCTCATTAATTCAATGTTAGTTATCAATATGTTCTTCAAGCACGAAAGGTTTTCACAAGAATTCATTTACACTAGTGTGAGTTAATCAATGTGGTTTTGGGAATCATCACTTAGTTATGGACTTTGTGACTTTAGGTGTGGTAATTTACATGTATATGGGTGGATGGTATACATGTATAAAATTTTGATGGTTATGAACAATTTTTTATACAAAGAGTTATGATTTAATAACACCATCTCTTACATTTGCATAAATTTGAATTTAAATAAAATATTGAAATATGCTCTACACCTTATAATGCATTAAAACACATAAGAACATATTTAGATTATTTACATCATTTTTTTAAAAATGTGTTTAATATGATCAAGTAACTTAAACCTCCAACTTATTTTGTATCATTGATTACACATATTAATAAATGGCTAGTATTTATGGAAATATTGAATGATTTATATAAATCTAAATATCAAATTGTAACAAACATTTATAAATATTATAAATGATCCCACAATAATGTGAACATTGAATCAATATAAGTCTTTGAAAGATTATTTAGAAAACTAATATTTTATATGGTCAAGCTAAGATTGTTTTTTTGTATCATAATTTCTAGTTGATGGGTTAATTGATGATCGTGGATTGTTGTGTTTTATAGATTCCCCTCAATTTGATATTTCATCTAATTATGACATTGAAATTTATGTTGATAATATTTAATGATTGATCAAAAAATTCTTTCAAAAGAATTGCATAATATACAAATTCATCAACACATCATCTAGATATGTACAAAAGACCTCAAGCAATTTGTGAATATCATTACCCAAAATCTCAAATGAAATCAACAAAAAAATAATGACCATTAAAAGAACATAATCTTTTACAATAAATTTACATGAAATTGCAATTCAGATCTTATAAATTTGATAGAAATAGGAATATGTGACAAATTACATTTGATCATGTTTTAATTAAAGTTGCAACTAGATGAAGACATTTATATTTTAGCTTTGTAATTCATGGAACATAAAACAAACGATATATGAACAAATGTATTTTGCAAAATCGTAGAATCTTTATGGGAAGCAAATAAAAATGCACAAGTAATATTGGATGGATATATACTATTGCTGTATATTATATTTCTTATTTAACAAAAGTGGATAAGTTTGTTACTCAAAAAATGAAATCAATGTTGAACAAATGTAAAACATTTAAACAAATTAAAGCATCTAAATGAAAACAAATTGGGAAATGCATTTTTTAATGTTTGACAAATGTTTACATGAAGCAAGCAATACACATAACATTATCAGTTCCCTTTTGTCATGCAAAAAAGTTGCCCCAATTTATAAGCACGTGTAAAGAATGTCATAGAACACTTGCATTATTACCACGAAAATTTAATGCAATTTACCTTCAAATTCAAAAGAAACTCATTGCAAATCAATAATAAATGGCAACAAAAACAACATGAAACATTAGAAGAACTATTTCTAGGGAAATTTGTGGCTAATTATGATGTACACATATTTATAAATGAAAAATCAAAACAATTATCTATTGGGTTCATTTAATATTCCTATTTAGATCCACAAAAATTTATATATAATTATGAATCTTATTCAAACCATTTTTTGAATTTAAATTAAAAGTACACACACACACCCACACCCACATAATCTTTGGAAAGTTGTTTGTGGAGAAGAAAATAATTAAATTGAAAATATTTGAAGCAATTTTTACACAATTTTCATACTACTAAGAAATATGATGACCATGTGGCAATAAAGTTGCATGAGTAATTGCAAACTCTTGTAACTATCAACATGATACCAACCAATTTTTCATCCATTATCATGGATGATGTTAAGTATGACATAGACCTATGTAGCCTACATGGACCCAACCTTTGCAACTAATTTTGCAAGTAATATTTATTATTAATTACACTTATGAGTACAATTTATAGTTCACTTAAATGTTGCCATGTGTTAAACGATGGACATTCTTGATTTAGCCATGTGATCATTTGCAAACAATTTTGACCATTAGATAAAGATCAAATACAAGATTTTGAATATTTTATTGCCATGTGGCAACATGTTATATATTAGATGAGAGTTGGAATATCATTAAAACTTATTTGACAATTGCCATTTTGTATTCAGGGGTCCACATGGCAATTAACTATTTGGTGGATTTTACATAATTTATCTTTTATGTAATTATTTTATTACTATTTGTAGACTAAATCTACACATGGCAAGTCACCATTTGATAGAAAATTCATAAAACATATTTAATTACATTAAATATTTTCCTTGTGGCAAACCATATTTTTGCACTTGGTAATACTCTACCATTTGCTAGGAAATAAACAAGTAATAGTTATTATATTTTATTTATGTCCACATGGCAATTCATTATAGTTCGTCAGAACACATTATCATAATTTGATTGATAATTTCCACATGGTGTGTAAAAAATGCATGAGAAAATGTAGTTGTATGTGCAATTATTGTAGTTGCATACATAGTTGTTAGTGGCATTACATGTGTGATTATACTAGTTACAAGATAGTTGCATAGGATATTGTTAGTGTTAAAATTCATAAAACCCATGCCACCATAGAAGTTGCAAAATACATTTACATGTTAATGTGAAAACATTTAGTAAACATCTGCAATGGATTGAAGAACAAGATAACAAATGTGATGTAGACAACATTAAAAGACTTCAAGATTATCATTATGTGCCATTGTCCATAAAAACTCACAAGATCTTCGTGTGGCACCACTACTAACTACAACACTTGTGCTAGGTCATGTATGCATATGACATCCCACATAGCCTAACATGACCTTTTGTTGTTAACGTATGTGGAATCTTGTCCCATTGTGAAAGAGGATATTTAGAAGTTTATTTAGGAGGGTTATAGTAACCTTCCTTCCATTGTGTTATTTCTTTTTTATCAAGTCATGGTTAATCATATAGTTTGATCTAAAGCTTAAATTGAAAGTTCATGGAAGCTCATGTTGTAATCAATTTCAGTGCAATATTTTATGAAGTTAATATGATTGTGATAAAATGTTTTAAATTTTGTTTACAATATAGTTTGTGAAGGAACTTATTTTTTAATTACATGTGCCATTAAGGGTGAATGTGTTAGATGTCAAGAATTATACCATGTTAAGTTGATATATGATTACACCTTTTGGGTTGGAATGATGTGTCTAAATTCTTTAAGGTGTATCAAAATCTTGTCACAACATCACTTTTTTTTGTTTTTTTTACCTAGTCCCTTTTACCATGTAAAGACACATTTATGGATGGTTATGATGGGATCTATAATCATAATGGTTTAAAATATAGTCCTTTTGAAAATTTTGACAACTTTTGATTCATTATTTTTTATAAGGTAAAAAAGGATTATAGTAAGGATTGAGCCCTTTTCATCCTATGTGGTACACCTTAAAAAATAATTACCCTAACATGTAATGTTATGCAACATATGTGACAACCAGGAATTTGTTTGCAAGTTTCTATGTGGCATACCAAAATTTTATTTAATAATAATAATAAAAATTCAAACCCTCTTCTCCCCCCGCCCCCAAGTTGATTTTGATGGGATTTTTAAAAGATATATATGAAGGGTTCGTGCAAAACTAGGTACCAAAATGTAATGCAAAAACAAAAAATGGAATGTGGGGAGTTTTATGTGTTGTAAAAGAAACCAAACTAACTAGGTATTTTCAGATGTAAGCAAGGAGGAGGTAGGGAGGGGATGAGTTGGGGGGGAAGGAGAAAGATGGAGAGGGGATGAAAGATAAGGATTTGTTTTTTTGCCCATGGTGGCCATGGTTGGGAAAAAAAAAGCAACCAACAAGAGGGCATTATAGGAGCTTTAAAGATTGGAAAAAAGAGGAATGTAGAAGTTGAAGAGAGCTAGTCCTAGGATTATAATCTCCATGATGGTGGCACTTTCCCAATTGATGGGAACAAAGTTGAAACAATTGATACAATTGTTGTCATCTTAAAACTAGAAAGATCAATCCTTGGGAGTTTTGGGTTTTTGTTTGTGGTTGGAAAAAGTGGAGAAAAGAAGCATTGGGCTTAACCAAAAAAAAAAAATATTTGAAAAAAAATCCAAGCAAAAAATAATTATAGTGTTTCATAAAGTTTTAAGGGAAAAATCCATAGATCCAAAACTAAATTTGATAGATAGATCTATGATGCCCACACACATTTTCTTTTCAGGTGTTGGAAAGGATTGCTTGAACATATACATTACAAGGAATTCTCATACTAATGATTGGTTTTATGATTTATTTTAACTCACAAATGCTAAATGCAACTACTATAATGTTTATTCACTTTGGACAAGTTGCATAAAATCTTAGTCAGAAATGACATTATGTGGCGCCAATTTGAAATGGTAGTTGAATTGAAGTGTGGTTAATACCAACTTTTCATCCAACTAACATACGACCTATGTCGCATGGGCATTGACAACTAGTTTTACAATTAAGAAATATAATCACATATGATGATCTAACATGGTCATTTGTAATTGGGTTTATGACTAAAATATGTAATTAAATGAAGTGTTTCATAGTTGACTATGATGTATCACATGACAATAATCCATCCAACAATCCTTGGCTAGGCTTAAATAAACAACCTAGCATAGGTCAAATATGTAGGTAGTATCCTAGATTTTTTTGGTTCATGGGTAAGGCTTTTTTATTGGCTCATCCCAAATGGCATATGCATTTTGAATGTCTATAATGCATAACACGAGTAATTCATTTTTTCATCTAACTATATATTTTATAAAATTCAACTTGTAAACAAAAGATATGGGATACATTTTAATAAAAGGGAAACACTACAACATTATGTAACAAACTCATAACTTTTGTTTCATGCATAGAAACACTATCACATATTCACATAATAAAATATTTACTATTAAGCATATCTATTTATTACCTACTACCTATTACCTAGCCTACCTAATTAATTGATTATAACCAAAACACTATAACATATTAAAACAATAAAATATTTATTGTTTAGCCCACCTACATACTACCTATTATTTGTTTTATTTATTACCTAGCCAATCTAATTAATTAATTACCTTTATATCTTAAGCTATTATTGATTATTCTAAGCTATTCTACCTTAAATATTTTGAATATTTTAAGTTATTCCATCTTAAATTATATTAAACCATTGTACCTTAAGTTATTTTCAATTATTATAGGTTATTCCACCTTATATTATTTTTAAATATTATACCTTAGGATTTTTTTGTTGATTTTTTTTTTAATCCACCTCATGATATTTTTAGTTTATTCCATTGTAGGCTATTCAACCCTTAGATATTATTGAATATTCTAGGTTATTTTGCCTATTTAACTTATTATCAATTATTCTATGATATTCAACCTTACTTATTTTTTTAAAAAATAATTTTGACTATTCTAAACTATTTTACTTTGAGATATTTTTAGCAAGTTTAGACTATTACACCTTTAATTATTATACCCTAAGTTGTTTTCAATTATTATAAGGTATTCTACTTTCAAATATTATATCCTAAGTTATTTTCAAGTATTATAAATTATTCCATCTTAAGTTGTCATACTTTAAGTTATTTTCAATTATTTCACCCCAGGCTATTTTAGGCCACTTTCAGTTAGTCTAGTTTATTGTACCCTAAGCTATTTTAATTACTCTATTTCAATCCACTTTAAGATATTCTAAACTATTCCACCTTGAGCTATTTAAGGCTATTTTAGGCTATTTTATATTATTCCAACCTAGTTTATTTTTGGTTATTCCACCTTAAGATATTTTTAATTATTTTTGGTTATTCTAACTTCAATTGTCTTATTTTGGTTACAACAAAAATTTAATAAATAAATAAATAATAATGTGCAAAACATTTATGTATAAATAACTACTACATTGAAGCGGTGTTTCATTTTAGCTAATTTATTAAAAAATTCAAACCATCAATCCAACAATCCCATTTGTTCAAAAAAAACATTTATACCTACACATTACCCTATTATTTTGAAAATTGAAAATGATGGTTCTTGTTTACCCTTTCCATTGGTCCTTTGAAATTTTCACAAACCTTCAAACTTTATTGTAATCACGATTCAAATTCAATAAGATTTTACATGGTGTTTAGTTACCTACGAACCACATTATTAGTTGCAAAAACAATTAAAATTTCATCTATCATTGGATGCCATTGGTCATTCTATGATATGACTACATTTTTCATCCAAATTAGTAATAGTCACAAGTCATAATTACATATGCACCTTAAAACCATTTTGTACTTGCATATATGACTTCAAGTCATTTTTACATGGTGTGATAAAGGATAGTAACATTGATAGTCACAAAAATGGTTGACTTGGACACAAATCGCAAACACATGGGTTGACATAGACATGATTTCTTGTACTAGTACATGAGACAAGTTAGCAGGGATAATAAACTTGTCCAAACTAGGCAAAGGATTTGGCACGATGATTCAACATACATGGATGAATTTTTATTGGGAACTTTGCCCCTAAAACTATAGGATACAATCTTAACAAGGTTGCCATTTCCTTTTTTGTCCTAAAAGTGTTGTGTGTGCAAGCAACGGTGGTTTCTCATTGCAAATCCTAAAATTTAAAAAATTCATGTGGAGTAAATAATAGCAGCAACTTCTAAAGCTAAGAAAAGATTATAACTTCATCCATTTTATTTTTTTAAAATTTTAATTACGAAGAAAAAGGCTTTTGGTGGTTGATTTTAGTTGTTACAATGGTAGATAATGCCATATCTTCCACATTTCTTTTACAAAAAACACCAATGTCTTTATGGAGGTGGTGGTGAACTTTTTTGTATAGTGTCATTAAAGGATGTGAAGGTGATGTCCATTTGTAATCCCATCCTTACACAATGAAGGGACTTACTTCCTTTGTTTCACAAATGGGGTGATATAATTATAAGGCATATGATCATAAATTTCTATACAAATTCTAACAAGATGATTCTTGATAACAATCAAAAGTACAAGGTGGAGGATGAAGGTTATTAAATCACCAAGGTTTATGATTCCACATTTGGGTCATAGAAGAAAGGAGGCAAGTTGTTGCCATCATAATATGTTTGCACTCCATTTGGTGCCTTATGTGATGTATGTTTCCTATTTTTGGCAAATACACCAATGTCCATATGTGTATGATGTATTGATTAACTATGATGTTGAACAAATTGTTTAGATGGAAATTCCACATGTGATGTTGAAATGAATCTTAAGAATTATGTACATGTTTGAATGTTAAAACAACTTGCGGAATGATGATCAATAGTTATAGCTACAAATCAAAACATCATCCAAATGATGTTATCAGATATGGTTTCTTTGAACTTGATTTCATCATCAAAATTTTGATTCATAAGCTTTAAATGCCTCATGTTATTTCTTACACCTATGCATATATTGAAAGTTAAGTTACATCTAGGAACTAGTTGTGTGTGACATGAAATGTTCCATATAAGGAAATTGTGGTTGTAATGTATGATCAAACTCAATAAACTTGGGGTTGGCCACCTTTTTGTTCATTCAATGTTTATAGTTCAAGTAATCATGTGGAGTTTGAATTTCAATCAAATGTGCATGCCATCATATAGATACAATTAGACATCTAAATCCCAAAAATGGGGTTTAAAAATCAAGTATATGTGTTTTTGTTTTGTTCATCATCAATAATTCTTAAGCTACTCTACTTCTAAATGTACATACATATTAATGTCTATTTATGAAATGCTAGAAGCAAGTGAAACACATCAATGTCTATCCAATGGAATTGGCTGTCAAGTGGAAAGCTCATGAAAATGCTTTCCATTTTGAAGAACCACATTGAAAATATCTTGCTCCTAAAAAAACATTTATGTCAAGAAGAAAACAATAAGGAAATGACGGACAACAAGGCTTTTTTCTTTCTCTCTCCTTAGTTCCCTCCTACAATGTTAATTCTTATAGACAAAAAACCCCACAAAGGGTTTGATTCAACAAGTCTATTGACATGTACATTGATTTGATTAATTAATTAATTATATATTTTTTGTGTTTTCTATTGCTCTTTTGTGAGTTTCTTTTGACAATTCAATCCTCCTCCAAATTGTAAATAGTCCTTGAAGAAAAGCCCTTATGGCTTTCATGGTTAAGGTGGGTTCATGAAGTTAGAAAATTCATTTTGTTTGTTTTGAATTGTATTGTTTTCTTGGTGTAAGATCTATTTCAATTGGTGTTTTGGAGATGGAGACATAGGTTTTTGTTGAAGGGATGTAAATTTTTGAAAGTTGTAAGGGGTCACCTATTCAAGCTCTTCTTTTCATTTAGGTTCGAACGTTTCTTCGAATGATTGGGAGACTTTGAGAATTTCAATTAACTTGTTTCTTGTCAAGCTCGTGCTAAATACAAAGTGTGTACCTACTTAATCTGCATTTGTTTTGATTTGTTTGATGTCCATCTTTGGGTACCTTTGATTTTTTATCATGGTTTGATCTTTCAAAGGACTTCTCAAATTAATACTCCATGATTTTCTTTTTGTCAGCTCCACTTTGGAATACCTACTTCAATTGAATCGATCTTCTTTTGTAGGCCCTTTGGATAGGGGGACCTTTAATAAGTTCTTGTAGCTTCACATCAATCATTTTGCATCCTTTGACACTCCTCTCATCTTCATTCTATATATAGTAAATTGTTAGGTCTTAATCTTCCTTTAAATCTCCCTTTAAATTGACTAATTTGTCTATCCAACTTTCAATTTCAATTGTGTCTTTTGACTTTTACAATTGAAATTGACTAGACAAAAAATGATTGGATTATTTTGAATTAAAAAAATAAAATGAATTTGCAAGCTATTAAACAAAATAGAAGAATATCTTGCGAGGACAACATATCTTGGCAATTTTCACCTCCTTTTTTCATCACTTGAATGATACATATTATTAATGAAAAATTATCATGTAAAATGTAAAATGAAAGTGTTTCCAAGATATATCTATCCCATATATTGTTTCATTTTGGGAAAATAACCAACCAAAAAACATTCACCCTAGGTGTCAAAGGAGGAAGCCTAGGATTGCAAATTGGGACCTTTATTGTTTCATAATTTCACATCGGGCCCATAATTTCAAACCATGAACTACCCTTTCCACCTAGAGTGTAGAGGCTACCCTTTTCACTCAATATTAAATATGGCATTTTATAATGGCTTGAAATTTGAACTTTTGTTTATTATGTATGAAAAAATAACATGGAAACAATGATGGGTATTTTAGTTTTTCATGTCTTTTGGCGAGGAATATTTATGTCTTTTAGGAATATTTTGACATGTTCAAGATCATTTGGTTATGACTTTTGATGGGTTGCCATTTATTTTGATGAATATTTGATGTGTGGCAGGTCAAGAACAAAAAAAAAAAAACCCTTCGCGGCCACCATAACTTTGTACTTCTTTATTTTTGTTATTTAACTTA
>Ga0116231_10004109_pt1 | contig 29678 bp, 23 predicted proteins | sample S1TSphgellanicum_2_FD_89695 | JGI IMG/M metagenome (GOLD analysis project Ga0116231, IMG submission 89695) | Host-associated microbial communities from peat moss isolated from Minnesota, USA - S1T2_Fd - Sphagnum magellanicum MG | ecosystem: Host-associated > Plants > Peat moss > Unclassified...
ACAGAACCCTCTGCAACCCACACCCACATAAACCCCCCCCCTTCCCCCCCCCCCCTCTGCAACATATCCCTCTTGTGCATTCTCCTGAGTTGGGATAACCTCACCCCCCCCCCCCACCCCTCTAGATCTTGACTTTGTCTTTTCAGACAAGCATTAATTAAGAGCAGAAACTTAGTTTCCCAAGGGTTTTCTGTTTTGAGTTAATGAAGTCATCAGTAAAGTCACCCTCTCTTTCACCCCCGTATCCTTTTAAGAATTAATATTTTCCCCCTAGCCCCTCTGCTTTCACCCATTATCCCCTCTTTCAGTGGTATCAGTAAAGTAATGAAGCTTTATAAAATTTCGGAAGAAAATACTGAAACTCAGCATTTAATGCACAAGGTTCGAGAGTAATTATAGTAGTTGTACAGGTAGTAGCAGTGAAAATATATGTAGCATCAGTGGGGGGCGCTCAGGAAAAGGAAAGAGGGGATGAAACTCTGGTGGAAAAACTAGATTAGGTCCTAGTTATTTCGTTTTGTAAAATTTCATTCCCAGTTACGCATTTGATGGCCTATTATGCCGAAACTGGCGATTCTCACCCCCTAATCGCCTGACTGTACGGATAACTTTAATGAATGTTGACGAGAAAGGGGGCTGTCAACCTGTTCTTCTGGCAAATTTTCTTGACAGAGGAGAGATCCAACTTGAAAGCTCAAAGGCTCACTTTTTACTTACTAGTACTAGAGGTTAAAAAGAAAAATTGGGGCTAATTTTCACCACTTGGTGACCAAAAACAAATTCAGTGTGACTGGACACAGGAATTTTGTTTAAAAAAGGCACCAAAGTTGTCAGATTTCAAGGATTTTTTTTGGGGGGAGGGGAAGTCATGTTTAGACAATAAGTTACAACAGGTCACCAAAATATAGCAAGATTCACACTAAAGTTTCTTTTTTCCTCTCAAACCCTGTAGCCAAGTTTGGTTATTTCCTCTTGTGGATGATTTTCATTCATCCATGAAGAAAAATGGGCTTTTTGGGGGGGCGTTGTTTGAAAAATGGAATGCCTGCAAAAGTGAGTTTTCCGTTTTTGAAATGCCCCCCAAATAGCGGAGGAAAAAGAAAAGCTGGGTACTGCTAAAAATTGGAGCAGGTCTTTACGTGTATGCAATGGTTTGGTGAATGTGACGATCAAAGGCATTGGAGCAACAAGCAGCTGGAGATGGCTGGCCAGAGATGATGAAGACAATGTTGGTGACAGTAGACAAGATCTTTGGCTCATGCCATAGGATTTTGTGTACATCCCCAATCAGTTCACTATGGGTCCCCACTGCCTGTTGCGTGGCTTTTTTCCCCCTAAAGACCATCAATTGACTACAATTTTTCATTGTCTCTGACATCAAATTGAAGCTTCTGAACTTTGAAGTCAAGAACTCATACTGTCGAATGGGAATGACGGTGCTCCACCAAAACTCCCAAATATCTCTTGCAAACCTTATAATTCTCTTAAAAGTGACCAGGACACAAATGAGTCATCAAACCACTCTTCTCTAGTAGGTAGGAGCAGTGAAAATATATGTAGCAGTAGTGGGGGCGCTCACGGAAAAGGTTTAAGTGATCTGCAAATGCAGAGCAAATTCATAGCACTCTCTTTGAGCCAGAGTGAAGCAACAGCCACGACCAGTGCACACCATGAGGGAAAGGGTGGTCAAGAAACACTTTTCCATCCAATTCCAGTTCGCTACCTAGCAACAACTATGGTGCATTTTCTCAATTGCTATTTTTCCTACCTAGCTACCAACAACCTCCTTGGTAGGTAGCCTTACCTACACACTAGGTAACCATTTAAAGGCATCCATTTATTGGCTCATTGTGTTTAGATTCATTATAGAGTAGCTTAAGGGATTTTTGCCCCTAGGTAAAAGGTTCATTTTTATATGAGGATTTTTTTGAAAGATGATGTTTTGGATTGTGTTGGAAACTTGAGATTAGTTATAGAGTTATAATATCTTGAAGGATTTAAGTTTCTATTTGAGGGTTTTTGAAAATTAGGTATGTTTTTGCAGGGTGAAATATTTGAGTTTTCATTATTCTTCTTTTGTCTCAAGACATTTTCTAATGTAAATGACAATGTCATAGTGCGAAACACCCCTTATTTACTGAGTACCCGTTTATTTTTTACTTACTAACCTACCTACCTACCTACCTACCTCCAGGACCAATCTTTGATAAAATAAGTTATCAAGGTGAAACCCGATGTTAACTCAGTTGTGTATGGATTCATTCACAACTGCTGAGTCATAACTGTAACAAGCTTTCAACAGGTGGTGTGCTGGTGGGCCTATGTTGTCCTAACATAGGAGGGATTATGTGAGCCAATGACACCTACTAGTGCACCATCCATTGGAAACCTGTTATGAGTTATGACTCACTTGTTGATGAACCACAACTGAGTTATCAAAGCGAAAGGTTTCACCTTGGTAACCCTTTTTTATAAACCATCCTGCTTTTCCACTCACACTACCTATGTAAGTGGGCACATATCATGGGGAAGTAGATACGGATGTAAGTGGTTACTAGGTAAGTCGGTAAAGCACTTGGTAAGCACTAGGTGGGTACTAGGTAGGTAAAAGCATGTGGATGGTTAGCACATAGTGAACCATCGAAGTTGGCTATGGGAGGTAACCATAGCAGTTAGCTATGAGATGGTGATTGACTAGGGGACAGAAATAAAATAAAAAAGTGTTTCGTGCCCACACATCATCCATCTTACATAGTGTGCTGGTGAGTACTGGTTCACTCATGCCATCACCATCAACACCTGGTCTACTTGCCCTTGCAACATGAGCACAAGTTCCAATTACTACTCATCACCAACCCTGTATGCAAATGTACCCTCTGCACCTAAAGAGTAGGCTTACGATGCCTCGGCACCTAAAGGGGTCGAGGCCTTGTGATCTACACATCCATCAATTTCTCATGATTTTATGGAAGGTTTACTTCATGATTCACCTTGTTCTTTTCATAGGGTTAGCATGTAACACCCACAGTTGGGAGTCACATACCAACTGTTTTGCTTCGTCTGAGAAGCAAGTGTTTACATATCAAAATTGCAAAACATGTATATGAGACCTTCACAAAACATGGTCCTTACAAGTTTTTAATGAATTGGTGGTGTAGATGGGCTGATGAAGCAATATACCTAGTTGCAAGATCTGGTTGTCAGCTCATTACCCCACAAGTGTTTTTATTATTTGACATATAGTTTTTTTGTCCCCAGAACCAGTGCTTAAAAGTTCTTCCCAGCAAAAAGAATGTCAAGACAAGGGCTAGGGAATGACTTTGTAGGCCTGGTTCCAGTTAATTGTAATGGAGGGAGCTCCAATAATAAACTTGCCCAGACCCAAAAATTTGGTGCTTAATGATTTGATTCTCAATCCATTGTAATAAAATGTGTCTATGTACACCATGTGATGTCACTGAATTCAACCTATTGTGGTTGCAATGAATTCATTGGTCCATTGAATAGGAAAAAATGAATTGCATTCACATTTTGTATAGTAGTGATCTGATCATAAGAGAGCCTAAAGAACCTTCTAATTATAACCATCATGATGGTTAGGGAATTTTGGTTCAAAGAGTGACATAATGTTTTGTTCTGTTTTGTGAAATGTTTTGAGATTAGATTGGAAACTGTGATTTTGTCAGTGTAAAATGTGTTTGTTGGACAATCATGAAATACTTGGCAATTGAAGAACATGATGATAAAAGTTAGATTGGTAAATGTGATTTTATCAGGTGTAAAATGTGTTTGTTGGACAATTGTGAAATACTTGGCAATTGAGGAACATGATGATAGAAGGATTGACAATTGTTGGCTTGTTTGTGTGGGTGATGGTGAATATATTTTGTTTGTGTACAAAATTGTATAGTTTTTGGATTTTAACTTTGATGGAAACCTCCTATTGGGTCATTATACCTTGCTCAAGGTATAATGGTTGAAATTTTTTGGTTATCCTCATTCAGCTCAAGCAACACCAAATCCAACCACCAAAAATGAAATTGAAGTCAAAAACATATGGGGTCCTTTCATATTCTTGTGTTTTGATTGGCAAAAAGGGAGCGAAATTCCTTGAGTGTGGTAAAGGGTTTTAGTTTATTTGTAATTATCATAACAACCTGACCTAAAATTTCTTTTTGTATGTAGAGGAAAATCACAAAACCTAATCTCTCTCCTAGCATCGCCTCCCAAGCATCTTACAAAATTTGCAAGCTCCTCACAAGCAAGCATAAGGTTTCTCCCTTCAAGGTTTAGGTTAGGTTTTTACAAGAGGGAAGGGTAGGTTAATGGGGGGAGGGGGACGGGCTTCTATTGATCTTGGACATGGGAATGAGGTTGATAGTTGGGACAATGTATAAGCTCATCCACCCTTCCCTTACATGTAAAGCACTCCAAGGTTTTTTTCTTTGTATTTGAAAGTGCCTCCCTATGTGCAAGATGCTTGCGTCAATTGAAGGTGCCTTCTACCATTTGCATGCAAACCATCCACCATTTCAAGTTAAAAACCTTTTGTACATTACATTAGGAACAATATATTAATTCTAGTAAATTTCCACCGAATTGTGTTTTTTTGAAAATGGTGAAAAGTAACTGTTTTCTTTGGTTTAAAATTTTAAACAAATTTTCAGACTCTTTATCAAGTAGTGATGAACATAGAAGGATGCTTTAATCTTTCTTTTCTTTCATATTTTTTTAGGCAAATCTTTCTAAATGACTACCTATCTTATGGATGATTGCCACTTCAGGTACATCACAATTGTTAAAAAATAAACTGGGGGGAGCCTGCTCCTGTGGGCCTACCCTAATTCTTGGGCCTATGACCTTCAACTTAGGGGAGGCCATTGGGACGGGCCTTCCCCCTATCATAATGAACTTTCCAAAATTTCCCTTTGTAATTTCAGTCACAACCATTTACAGAATTTCCCTCTAAAGTAGAAAGGCACCTTCCACTCCCAGAAAATCCCAATTCAAGGAACTTCCATTCATGAAAGAAAGATCCCAATTTTGTCAAAAAAAATAAAAATAAAATAAAAATTAGAAAATGCAAGTTAGGAATGGTTTTGAGGCTCTTCCTTGGTTTGCGGGCCCAGCTGAGGCCGGCTGATACAAGGCCCTTCCTGGGTTTAGGGCCCTTTCAGGGTTGCATTTGACATCATAGATTTATGCTTGATGTCATTGAGCTCAATTTGTTTGCATTGGATTTGAGTATTTTAAACAACTAAGATACAACAATTATAGTTTTTGCAAATGGTATTCATGGTAATGTTAAAAAAAAGTTTCCCAACTAGCTCAATGCTGACTAACTTATTTGCCAAGGAAATAAATTTATTTAAAATAAATCATTGGTGAGTTTCAAGGTTTATGATTTTCAATTTTTTGATATAACATCCAATGTGTTTTTAAAAAAAAATTGTGTTAGCATAGGTGGCAAGTCTTTTTATGACATAGCTCACACATGGCGACTTTTGTTTAATGAGGTAGAAAATTTCAATAAGATGGTGAATTTAAAGTAGACAATTGGGCTATCAAAAATTTTCATGTGTCATTTACAAGTATAGGTACAACCAATTTAGGTGGGGAGCTATGCAAAAGCTACTTGGAGTAAAAACGTGGCATTCAGGTGGTTGTGAAATATATATTTTTTGTCAATCAAGTGGATAGGGTAAAAGCATGGGTAGGTGATTTACTTTTGACATTTTGAAGACTCTTACACTACTTCAAATTCCTATGATTACAATAATTATTAAAATATAAATATTGTAATTATTTCCTATGCCTTTGGTCAAAATTATTAGGAGGACACCTTATAAATATCACTAGACATGCGATTGGTCCAAAAATCCATGTGAAAGTTGAATATTTCAATATGAAGTGGACAACAAATCATTTAAATCATGAAAATAATGACATTAAAAAAATTAAACAATCAAAATTTCTTGTATCAAAAAAGTTTCAATGCATTTTTTTTCAATGTTAATTTTAACATCATTATGACATTTTTTTGAGTTCACCATTTTTTGTTTTATCTATGTGACAAATGCAATGTCATCATTTCAAAAGTCCATTATGAGTCCACTATTTTTATAGAATTTATTCATATTTTAAGATATGATTCCCACTAAAATCTATTGCAACATGGATATTTCAAAATTTAACAATTTTAATGTTGAACATGACTTTACATTGTAAATTCATCTACAATCTAAAAAAATTATGATTATGACAATCCAAAGAGTCCCTTTAATTGTGTTTTTACCCATTATTTGGGGTATCCTAATTGTTATTCAATTGACTATTTTACCACAATGAAAGCACTAACAAGTGTTTAGTAACCCCCAAAGTGAATTAGAACTTCACTTACATTAAATGACAAATTATGCATTCAATAGACCAATAGAGGAAGATTAGGTGGTGGTTGCTTGGGCTAGGTATGTAGGAAGTTGGGCTTTCAATTAGCCTAAAAAGTTAAAAATGAAAGTGGTAGAATTCATTCAAATAAGGCCAACACCCTTTTGGGGAGGAATACTAGGGACTTCTTGATGGTATTAGTTCAAGTAGAAACATTTTGAGCTTGACATTTGTCAAGCTAAAGGACTGCATATTAACATTTGCAAGTTGTAAGATATATCATATGAAGGAACTGAATAATTACTTTGTCCCTTTTGTGACTTTTCATGTAAACAAGTTGTTTTTAAATTCTAATGATTCTAAAGTCCAAAGGTTAAAGTTCATCCATTACAACAAGTTCAAACTAACAACAATTAAAACAAAGAAATGTTCCATGAACCTTCCAACTAGATGAACATTTTTTCAGTAAGCCTATTGCACAACTTATTATTCATTAAGGATAGTGGTAAAAAGATCTTTCATTTTTCCCACTTTTAATCAATTTGGCAATTGCAATTTCCACCACCTTGATATATTTTAGAATCTTAAAAATTAGAATTTGGGACAAGGTCAAGTTCCATCACAATTTAGTAATAGGGTTCAAGTCATGTGGTTCCTTCATGCAACTTTTGCATTGTTTACCATGGTGATCTTGAAAAGACTAGCTTGCATATACAAATTGGCATTTCCATCCCATTATTTAGCCTTGAAATGCCAATTGCACCTTTTATGACCTCCAAATGTTTGTAGAATTAAATTTTAGCAGATTCTTTTAAAAACAAATATTAAAGACAAATTATCCTTAAGGCATCCATTACAATTTGGGCAAGGAACCTTGTCTCCAATAATCAATTCATCCACATGGGCCATTGTAACATTGTTGTTTCATAGAAATAACCACATTGAAAAACACTTGTGTAATCATCCAAGACACACCATTATTAGTTGGATCCTTATGCCTAGTTGATATGTGTTGCTTTAAATAATCAAAAACCAAATGATTAATCCTTGTGGTTGGATTTGTGACCAATTTCATCATGATTCCCTTGTATCTAACTTCCATCAAAGCATCGAACCTACATGGAACATAAAGGATTTGACAATTGTGGTTGCATTAGAATAAAACACGTACATCCCCTTGGCACATTTTGACTATAGTTGAAATCACACACATACATTTCACATCTAGCTAAATTTAATAAGGTTATGCATTACTTCCAACAACATAAGCACACATGACAAACCTAATAAAACTTTTATATTCATCAAGTGTTCCAAATTAACAATAGCCTTAACATTTGTTAGTGCATCAAGCCCATATGTAGGAATTCAATGTGTAGAATTCCTCCATTTGTGTAATGGGAGCAAAGATATGGATCTACTTAGTGTGCACATTCCTCAAAATTTTGTTCCTTTTTGTTTCCATCAATTTTGCCAACTTTTGAAATTTGAGGTGATGTTTAAGGCTATGGGCAAAATGTACACCTTCATATGAAGATGGAAAAGATGAAAAAAAAAGTTGTTGGAGTAGACCTTCTACCCTTGAAATAAAGGGCAAGTGGTTTAAGGGTTGCACCGCCAAATTTAGATAATGGGCCATACATTATGCACCCCAATCATGTGGGGTGTGTATTAAATTTCTTGAATTTGTATTGTCACACCATTGCAAATTCCTTGAAACATAACTGCCCCATTAGTTTCAAATGAAATGTCAAGTTTCATGGGAATGTTTTCCTTGGTTAGTGCACCTTATGCAATTAGGGTTTCAATGATTAATTTAATCAAAAGTTTGCACCTACACCATGAACCACACGATCCAAAGACAAAAATATAGGCACCCTCCTCTAGTTATGACCAACATACATATGGTCAATGCACCTTATGTGATTAGGGCTTTGGTGATTATCTCATCATGTTGTTTGCACCTACACCATCAACAACATGATTTAAAAATAAATAAAAATAAGGACCATCCTCTAATTATGACCAACATACACATGCACATTGTCCCAAAATGGTTGTCCAAGCTCGTGACTTCATCATAACTTATATTAACATAACTAGATTGAACCACAACTTGTTAAGGGCATCTAACACTAGTTGGTGTGGTTGTGAACAATCGTGGACCACATTGAGCTATCATTATAGTGTTTTTCAAAGTTATTTTTCACACCAAGCTATTTAAATAAAAACTTCAAACTTTCAAAATTAGTGATTGGCATTCCTTCCATCAACAAATGCAAATCAACATCGAATTGGACAAGCTTTCACTTATCATCATTCCCATCCCCTTTCATCACAAGATGCAAAATAATAGAATCCCTTACCATGCTTGCATAGATAACTTTGTTTTAAGAATGTTGGGAGTCTTTAGAAAATAAAAACTTACCTATGTACACACCATTCATGGTAACGTTTGTCTTCCCCTTTCTAGCATGTTTGGAAAGGTAGTCAAATTTAGGAACAAAAAAATGTTCCTTGTGTTCAACCTTGAAACACATTTAACACCTTTAACACTTCACAACATTTATCAACCCATCCTCCCCAACAATAGATTTTGCCCATATATATTTGGCTACCCTATGTAAGTCCTAAAATTTTCAATGTGCATCATATCGGCTTGTTTTTTTTTTAATTTTGATCATTAGATATTGAAACTAAATTTATAGTTTCAACAATTTTAAGAGCACTATGGATGCCACAATGCAAATCAATTGAAAAGTAGAAGTTTCATTCAAACAAATGTCAAGGAATTCATTAAGGTTATGTAGCACACCTTGTGTTTGATTGCCAATATCAATAGGGTCTTGTGATTGCATCTTATCATTAAAGAAATACTTGAAGTGAATGTTAGGAGGTACCTTCAACAAAAGCATTGTGTGGTCGCTAGTTGGAGGGGTTTGAAATTTAAGATTTGCAAACAATAATTAAACATGAGCCTTAACAAAAGCTTTGACCAATGCAAATTATGATGCTCATGATGTGTAGAGGTGGGTGCAAAAATGAATGGACAGATTTTTGGACCATTTAATAAATTTGCATAGAGTGTTTGTCATTGTAATGACCATATTTGAAAAATAAATTTGAAAATTTGTCTAAAGGGATTTAGTTTGAGAATACCAACTTGAAAAAATATTTGTTGCACTTTTTGAATTTGCATAATCAAGGAAATCACACAAAAAATTGAAAATTCTGGATTAAAATTCTAGCATCAAATTTTTATATGAATTTTGAAATAGTTCAATGACTTATGATGTGTTTGTTAAGGACTTGATTTTGGTTAGATAACATATTTAAAAAATCAAGTTTATTTTTTTTACATGATAGCAGTTGTAGAATTTTATTTATGAAGTTTTGAACAAATTGAAAAATAAGGGTTTTTCAAAAGTCCACAAAATATTAAAAAATAAAAGTTTTTGGGCTACTCTCTTGTGCACATTTGTTAAGAAAAGAGATATCTCATTGGGCTCTAAATCAAATTGAAAAAATACTCAAAAAATCAATTGGAAACCTTTCTAATTTAAAGTTAATCCATAGAAAAAACCATAGTTTTAGACTAAAAAGATGATAATTTCTTGCCACACTTTGATCCACCTATTATTGCAACCATTCATAGGTGATCAACATTGTTGTAAATATAATGTCACTTTAGGCTTGCACAATGCATTGTTGCAACTTGCATTGATTTCAAATCCCATAGCCTAGTGAGCCCATTAATCCAAAAATTAAAGACCCAACCCTCATTCACCTTAAAGAAAAACTCTAAGTAAATTTGAAGCAAATTGTTTGCTTGTAAAAGGCAACTTGACCAAACAAGAGAGAAAATATTTGGTGAATTGGTTGGAGAAAGGAGTACGTAATTGGCTATGAAATGGAAGAGAATGTGAAAAATGTTGGCAAAAAGATCTCTTGGATGTTGTTGTGTATTGAAAGTGACATCCTCGAGCGACATGGTGATTGAAGGCAACACATGGCGATAAGATATATGTGCATTGCTAGCTATGCAAATTTCAAGGATGTCACCACTATTGGTTATCCTCAACCATTCAATATAAGTGATAGGGTGACCTGGGCCATTAGATCGAGGCGAATTTATGGGATTTTTTGGGGCAAAACTTATGCATGGTGATTGAAATCCATTTTTTGCAGTAGGAAAAAAGGGAAATCTCACCAAAAAAGAGAAGGCCCGGCTAGCATCATTACTTGGCAACATCTCAAGGAAGATTCGCCATTTACAGGTAAATTGAACAATAAAAAACTGGCTCAAAAAATTTGCCCCAAACTGAAAGCTGAGTCCAAATTATGTGACAAAATTTTGCCCCTTGAAATTATTATTTTTTTGTTGAATCCTTGAATTTTTGAAAAAAAAAATCTTTTAAAAAAAGGAATCTGCGAAAAAAAATTTCTGGTATTATTTAGAATTATGATTATTTCACCAGGACGCGAAAATTCGCCTCAAAAAAACTTCGTTTCTTGACTCCCCCCAAAAAAGGGGTGGGGTGTGGGGGGAGTTCTCTTTTTCCCTCTTTCCATGAGACGACGACAACTCTGAAGAAGCGGGAAGCGTCCCGTCGCGCAAGCCGTCCGTCCGTCTGTTCCGTCCGTCGCGAAGGACGTCGCGTAGCAGCTCCACCGGCAAGGATTTGAGCATCACGTGAACATCGTCGCAGCAGGAGCAGCATCCAGACTCCAGAGAGAGCACCATGAGAGCAGACCATCGTGGAATCCGGACAGAAACAAAGACATGCGACATGTAAGTATGTATCGATAGTCGCGACGCGCACGTGATCCGTAGATCAATGATGTCACAGCCCCCGGGAGGGAGGCGGGGCACCTCGATCCGGGCGCATGCAAATTACTTGCAGGCCCCAGGGATTGCTGAATCGTGTCATACCTCTTGCTTTGGATCTCAACCATGTGTATGCAAATCAAATCATAACAGCTTGATGCTGCCGCAACAGCAACTACTGCTGCTGTTGCGTTGTTCTATTCCCTTCTGCTGAGTAGTAGTACACTAGCTGCTGCTCGCCTCCTGTTTGCAGCTACTGCTGTTGTCAGGCCCTGCTGCTGTTGGAGGATTTTCTCTCTCTCTCTCTCTCTCTCTCTCTAGAGTTGCAGGCAGGGAGAAAAGATCAGCAGCTCAGCTGGTAGGTACCCCCAAAATGTTGAACCCAGCAAGCCTGTGCAGTTTCCAGACTCGCGGTAGACACGTAGTAGTTATTATAGCTGCTGGTAAGTACCCAATGCATGTGAATTCCATTTTGTTGGAGCAGCTGCTACAGTATCGCCCATGATCATCGGCGTCATCACGACAAGGCTAGATTTGCACAAGTCAAGCCCAGTTTACAGAATGCAGGATCAAGCATGAGCCGCGACTAGATCTGCACACTCTAGTCATGTAATTCTGGTACCAGCAAGCTCATGAGTTCCAGAACCGCCAGCTGCAGAGATTTATAATATTATCCGAGCGCAAGGAATTAGCTGGTAGCAGCTGCAGCTGTGAATATGGACTCTGCATGACTCTCCAATATTGGAAACGTCCTTAGACCTAGTGCAGCAAGTTAGCTGGTTTGTTCTATTTCTGCAGTCTTCTGAATATCATCACTGACGAATTCAATTCACTCCCGCCCGCGAGCTCCGAGTACTAGTCTCCAGCCTGCTGACATGAAGTGTCTGCATGATCTTTGTTGCAGAGAGCAGCACCTGTGCAGCTCGCTCTAATTTGCAGCAGCAGCTGCTGCTCATGTGATGTTCTATTTCTAGATGCAAATATTCAAACTAGCTGTGTCGTAGTGGAGGACAAGGATTGCATGAAGAAGCCGTTGCTGCAGTCGTAGACTCGTGGTACCTATAACAGCTGTAGTTCGTAATTACACTGGTCTGGGGTTCATCTCTTTGCTCCGTGTCGCTGCTGCAAACAGCTCGCACGCTTCATGTACGTGCGTCTCGTGTGTGGATACTGTCGTGCACCATCTCCCTTACGCTGTCAAAGCGCCTGCCACACTACCCGCGCTGCTTGCTGCTGCTGCACAGGTAGCCTGCGTCTGTCTGTCTGGACTCTGGACCTGTCTAGTCTCGTGTTTTGTCCAGCTTGCACACTGAGTGCATGGTACACTGGAGAAATGGCTCCGTGATCTCACATGATCTTCTGCTTTGTTTCTTTCTTGGGGGGGGCGGCCAAGGGGAAGGGGGGGGGAGCGGGCGGCGTCTTCCATGACCTGCAGTTCTCTTCATGATCATGTGCGCCTCCAGTTGTGCCGACTCTTTCTTTCTCTATTGCCGCTACTAATCAGTAATGAATCTTTTTGTTGTTGTTGTTGATTTCAGAGCTTCTCGTGCCATATTATCTAGTGTTGATCTAGTTCTCGGATTGTATTTGTTTGAAGTTTAGTTCTGTTGAACATTCAAAGCTTGGTTGAGTTTCTCTAGTAATCTAGGATTGTCTTTTTGCTGCATATATGTTTTTGATATTGTAGTGTCCTTGCGCGCTGGATTTCATAAGCTGGTCTTCCCTTGCTTGTGTATTTCAGCTTCTTGCAAGTCACTCATGATGATGCAATAGACTTTGTCTCTTTTTGTTAGCTGCGTTCTCTCTCTCTTTGCACACTCTCTTTGCAGCTCACTGCCTTCTCTGTCTCTGTCTCTCTCTGTGGCTTCAACTCTCTCCACCGGGGCTTTTCCCTTCGTCGGAAGGATGCCGTGCGCAGTACTACACGCACCTCGTGACTTCCCAATTGGAGTGGCCATGAGTCTGGCAGTAGCGAAGCTCCACTACTAGGAACTCATGTCACGAAAGAACTCAATTCGCAGTTACTGAAGGGAGAGTCGAGACATAGGAATTTGCAAAGAGACACTCGGGCCGGGACCGTCTCCATGCATGATGCGAACCTGAAGATGAGAGCATACACAAAAACGGGAACTGGTTCGTTCGAATGGTAGATAGAGTTCAGTAAGTCGCAGCAGCGGCAGCAGCAGAGAGAGAAATGACAACAGCAGCTGGTAGTACGCGACTACCCACTTGGAAGGAGAGGGAGAACAACAAGAGAAGAGAACGACGACGACGCGCCATCGCAGCCAAGATCTTTGCAGGTCTACGTACTTACGGCAACTACAAGCTACCAAAACACTGCGACAACAACGAAGTTCTCAAGGCTCTGTGTGTGGAAGCTGGCTGGACTGTGGAGGAGGACGGCAGGACCTACCGCAAGGTACACGTCTACACAATCCTCATCAAATCTTCTTCACAGCTGGTCAGGTTTGAGTATGAAAACTCTCGCTTTTGTTTTGCATGAGCTTGAGCATTCTGGTCACATTGGGTCTTTGCATTTTGGCAGGGAACCAACCCACGTCCTGCAGTAGAGCAGCGGATGGAAGTATGTACCGCAACTGGGCCGGCATCCGTAATTAGTCCTGCAGCATCATCGTATATTCCTGGAGCGAGTGTGGATGGCACCTCCTCCCTGATACCATGGCTCAAGGGCTTATCAGCTAGTGCGGCTGGAACACGGGCCGGAGGAAATGGCCATGGTTGCTGCAACAGCTCCTCGACTGCTACTAGTGCTCCGGTCACACCTCCTTTGAGCTCTCCTAAATTAGCCAAAACGTCCTGTATCTCAGCTGCTGATCATGTCAAAGCAGATTGGGATGCAGCGATTGCTAAAGATACTGCAGTAGGCCGGCTTATAATTCCTGAGACTTTGTACCCCGTGCAGCAGCAGCCGGCATTCTCTCAAGCTGCTGCAGAAAAGGCAGAACTTTGGTCACAGTACTGCAGTACAAGCTTCCTTGCAGCAGCAGCAGCATCAAACCAGCAGTCACAATTACACCAGGTTCTTCGTCCTGCAGCATGCAGTAGCTATAACCGTGAAACTCCCGATGGCTGCCGCACTCCAGCTGCTGTAGAATCAGATTTCTCTCCGCGGAATTCTGCTGCTGCAACTGCTCGCACATTTGCTAACAATTACGTAAATAGCAGCTCAACAAGCTCTGCAACCAAGTCATGGGCAAATGGGATCCGGGTACAACGCACCCAAGGCAGCAGCTCTACAGCAGCAGACGTCCTGCAGGAGTTTAAAGCTGCTCCAGTTTCAGGAACGGCAAATTACGTCCTTAATGGAAGCTGCAATATGCAGCAGCGCTTTATAGATAAGAGCTCAATCCCGACTAGTCATCATGTCCTGTACTCAGATTCTACCTCAGAGACACCATATCTGGACCACCCATGGCGCACTTGCTGCAGCACAACTCCAGGCTTACAATCTTCTGCTGCTACCAGCATGATGCAGCCTCGTGTCCTGCAGCATCAGGCTCGAAGCTGCTGCAGCCTTGAGGCACCAGGACGTCTCCCTCATGGAAGCTGCAGCACATCAGCCTCAGGGCAGCAGCAGCTTAATAATTTGAATCCAGACTTGAAGGTGGAGATTTCAGGTGTTGTATTACAAGTGCCATGGGAGGTAGCTGAAGATGTGGCTATGGTGGTGGGTTCAAGGACTAGTGGAATTACTAGGCCACCGACTGTGGTTCAAGAACCAGATGAGTTGGAGCTTACATTAGGACCTTGCAGCAGTTCAACTACTCCACATTAAGCACCTGCATCTGATTCAGCTGCAGCAACACAACTGGTCATGCCAGACTTGTAAAAAAACTATCATCCATTTGAGCTAAGTCTTTTATTGCTGCAATTGTGGAAGCTCTTGGGTAGTAACTTAACTTAAATCTGTGCATAATATCATGCTAATTCAGATCCACTAATTCAGATTAAGAATAGTTTTACTTAGTGTTGCTCTGCCAGGGGCCACCATGAGGAAGCTTTATTGTAAGCTCCATGCCCTGGAGAAGTCTTGCTCTGAAAGCACTTGACATCATGCAGGTTGCAACTCTTAATATTTTCTTGAGCTGCCATTTGGAGGTAGGTACTGTATTTTATGAGCCTGGGCTCTCTCCAATTTTTATTGTTTTTTCTCTAGATTGCTCAACTGCTGGATCGATTTGATCTCTGCACCACTGTTAAATTTCAAGCTTAATACTGAACTTTCTAGAGAAAAATTCTTCTTTCACAGGTCATCAAATTGCATGTTTCTTGCTCAAGATTGAGAAAAAATTAGCCTAGACTTGTTTTTATGTGGTATTGTTAGCAACTTGGCTGATATCAAATTATGGAATTTCTCTCTCTCACTCACTCACTCACTTTGATCCAATCTTTGCACAACTTCTTAGGAGCTTAGAAAAGAAAATTCTGTTCAAGAAATTGCTTTGAGCAAATCTTGTAAACTTAGAATTCAGAAAAAACTTCACAAAGTTTAGGGTTTGATATTGTCAATTTTATGTTTGGTTGACAAGCTAAATTTTCTTCAACTTTGTGTTATGCATCTTGAGTTAAGAATTGCTTTTAGGTTTGGAATTGATATAGAAATGGGTGATTATTCAAATACCCTTGTGCAACCATATAGAGTCAACTTCCTAAAGGATGTTAAAATATTCGAAATGAAGCTTGAACAACTATTTGCATCACATAATTAAAAGGGTCACGCACATTAGGAAATCACCAATAATGTGATGAGAATGTTGAAGAAACACACATGTAAGCAGATAAACCCACCTTTTATAGGCCTTGTCAATCAAGGCACAAAGACATGGTTTTAGTTGATTTCAAGGATTACATCTTAAGTGATCCACTGCAATACATGATAAGCCAAAAGATAATCCATAGGACTTTAGTATTTAGTGTTGAGTGGTTGTGCCTCAATTCATATGTTCTTTTGAGATCCATTGATCTAGTGCATACATCTGACATAGTTTGTAGTTTTGATTTTTCATGGTATCAAAACATATGTGAGTTTGTAATGGCTTGATCAAATAATGCTTTGAGGATTAGCATGAATGTGAGTTCTATTCCATTTGCTAGGATGGGGGTGTGTGTGTGTAATGAAACATTATTGAACTCATCTTGAACAACTTACTTGAAAGCTTTGAAGGCTTTGTTCATTCTTCTTTTGGACAAAAACAACTACCATCATTTGAAAAGTTAGCATCATGACATCCACTGAAGAAAATCAAAAGGGAACTTTGGCTTGGAAAGAAGCCAAATGACAAGGTCCTTTACATCAGAGACAGGTTTTGGACTTCGCTCGATTTGGAATTAAATTTCATTGCTTTGGAGAATGTGACAACTTGTTCTAAAAGAAATCTAAAGCTTGCTTCACTTGTGGAAAACATGCCAAATTACTCGCTTGGCTCAAGGTGCCTTCTCTTATGATGAAGGTTTGATGAGGATGAATTGACAAAAAAAGATCCTCCCTTGAACAATGTGACTGGTCTATTTAATGTTTTGCTAGCTATACTCAAATTATGTTAATGAAGACAATCTAAGATGACAGATTAATTCAAGAGCTTTCAAGCATGTCACAAGGAATAAAATGTTTCTAGATCATGTCAATTGTTTTAAAAAAACAAGTAGAATGAGGTTTGCAAGTGGGTAGGTTCAAAGGGGAAGGGTACTATAAAGATTTTCCTCCCTAGTGGAGAAATAAAGAGAATCTTTGATATTCTATATGTACCAAGTTTAACAAAAAAATATTAATTGTCCATAAGTTCAATTAGTGATAAGGGTTTTGTGATCATTTTAAACTCTAAAAAATGTGTTATAACTTGCATACAAATCTAGAAGCTTTGATAGTCATTGGAGTCTAATGCCCAACATATGGACTTTACATATTGAACATGTTGAAGTTGTAAAATTTTAAAATGTTGGTCTCCATCTTATTTCAAATATAATTAACATAATTAGGCTATGGGGTAAAATTTTGCAACATCTAAATTTTAGAGGCCTTCATTTTCCAACAAATAAGTTCTAGCTTGTGACTAGGATACCACAACTCCCACTTGTTAAATAAATTTGTGAAAACTACATGATAGGGAACCAACCTTGAGAAAGGTTTCCACATAACAAATGTAATTGAACTAAACACAAACTTGACATACTCCATCCATTGACTTGAACCCATGTTGATCCCTTCAAACTTTTAGCTCACATTATTTTTTCATCTTTATGGATGATTTTAGCTCTCATACATAAATGTATTTTCTAACAAAAAAAAGGTCAAAAACCCTTACAATATTCAAAACATTCAAGGAAATGGAAAATAATGATGTTGGTCAAAAAATTAAAATATTGAAAAATGACTAAGGAAAAAATACATGTCCAAGGCCTTCATTTATTACTACCACAAATCTAAAAATCTAGTGCCAATTCACACACGTTAAAATGTTACAACATAATGAAATTTCATAGAAAAAAAAATCTTTTGTAATGTATAAGAATATATTCTTTTGCATTACGTGCTTCTTAAAATATACAAGAAGAGACTTTCACAAGAATCAATGTCATGCACAATCAAATTCATGCGAAAAATGATACTAACAAACATCTGCAAATGTTAAAAACCAATTATGGGACCAATAAATTGAAGGCTGAAAAAAACATCCTTATTCAATCATAAAATCATATTTCAACCCCAATATGTGATGGAAGCTTGGCATATTGAAGTTCACATGATGAACTTCATTTCAATCTTCTCAATATTGAGATTAATATCAGATAAATTAAGTAGCATGGCAATGTGCAACAATTGCAATATATAGATAATTATTACTTCAATTCAAGGTCAATCAACTAAGACAACAACCACAACATTTTGATAGTTACATTGGGTCCATTGAGGTAGGGTGCATGACCTTCTTTGAAACATGTAAATTAGAAGGTTGGAAAAGTGTGATGCAATACAAAATCAATTCACTTAAGAAAAACAAGACTTGGGACCTTGTGGAACTACTAATAAGAAAATTACAACAAAGTGTATCTATAAGCTAAAGCCAAGAACTCATGGAAAACAAGGCAAGTTGAAAACTAGATTTATGGTTCAAGGCTTTGAACAATGTGCTAGGATTGACTATTATGGTACTTTTGCACTAGTAGTTAAATGGGTGACAATTCAAACCAATGCAACATTGGCAATTCATGAGGAATTATGGGAGATTTTCCATTTGGATATCAAAACAACATTTTTGAATTGTGACCTTCAAGAAGATATGTTTATGGAATAATTAGAAGGTTGTGTTGTGCAAGGCCAAAAGACTTAAGTGTGTGATTTATGAAGGGATTTCAATGAACTCAAACATGGATAGAAAATATGGTATTAGAAAATTGATACATATTTGGAGCAAACAAGGACTTCAATGAGGAGACACAAACTACAACCTATACTATGTGCAAGAAGGGTAATTTTGGTAATGACCATTGGTAATTTTGTGCTTTACATAAATGATCTTCTCTTGACCAACAATGACAAAACCAAAATCACATGGCTCATTGATCAACTCAAGAAAAGGTTTGAGATGTCAAAACTTGAAAACCTTTGTAAGTATTTTTCTATTGAGTTCGTTTATATTCTAGATGGGATTTTTGTTTATCAATGTAACTATGTTAAAGAAATTTTGAAATAATTTGGTATGCAAGCTTGTAATTCTTGTGTTGTTCCAATCTAGTAGAACATCTAAAACTTGTCCTAAATATCAGGTCAAGAGAAATAAAACCTAAGGAATACTAGCAAATTGTTGGAAAATTAATGTACTTGACACACATTAGGTTGCACCTTTCCTAACTTACAAGTTCCATGAATAGATTTATGTCTAGGCTTCAAAAGGCTCATACAATAGATGTAATAAAACATATCTTGAGATATGTCAAAAGGTATGTAGATTGCAGGATATTGTATAAGAAGGGTGACAAAAACTTGATAGAAGGGTACGTTAAGTCTAATTGGGTCAACGACCAAGATTGTAGATGAATGACAAGCTATTTGTTTAAACTAGACTAGGACCAACTTCTTGGAGTAATAAACATTAGAGCATAGTTGTTCTATCTTCTCCAAAAGCTAAATACAAGGCACTAGCAAAAGGAACAAAGGAATATGTTGTAGACGTTGTTTGGATGGATTTTGGATTTATTTAAAGGAGAGCATGATGTTTCACTACGATAATCAAAATTCAATTAAACTTTCAAATAACCTAATGTTTCACATGAGAACAATACATGTTGAGATCCAACATCACTTCATGAGTGGAAAAATCATGTTTGGAGAAATCAATGTCAAACACATTGTTACATAGGACCAAATTGTAGACATATTGATGAAGCCCTTGGGCAAGATCAAACTTGTAAAGCTAAAGAGTGAGATGAGAATCTATGCATTCAAGGACATGCAACAAATTGCTCCTTGGGACTTCAAGCTTCAGAAAACTTGCATGTTATGCCACCTAGCTAAGCACCACCTAGCTGAATGCTACTATTGTAAATGTTTTTATGATCAACATCTGTGGGAGAGCTTGGACTTCCTTAAGATAGACCTTGAACCATTTTTAATTCAGGAACTTTTGTGATCATAAAAATATTCTAGTTAGAAAATAGTTAAAAGATAAATGTAAATTGTATGCATAGTTGAAAGGGATCAAGTGTGAGGGGGGTTGTTGGAAAAACGCACATGTAAGTGGATAAACCCACCTTATCCCCTTGTCAATTAATGCGCAAAGACACCGTTCTTGTTGAAATCAAGGATTACATCTTCAGTGATCCATAGGACCTTAGTTTTTAGCATCAAGTGCTTGTGCCTCAATTCATCTATTCTTTGAGATCCACTAATCTAGTGAGTAGATTTGACACGGTTTGTAGATCACAAAGATGATTTACGATAAATTCAAAAGAACCAAAAAAAGAAAAAAAGCAATACAGAGCAGCATGGAGGGAAATAAAGAGCTAAAGAAGTTGAAAATGTGTTTGTTGAACATTTGATTGATTGAACTCAAGCATGGCTGAAGGCATCCTCAAAGTTTCATCAAATGTAGACATAAGCTTGGCTTTGCAGGAACGAAAACTCTCTCAAAAGCAAAGGTTCCATTCACTACATGATCTACATGTTCAGTACACATTGGCAATGATATGCCTGATGCAGTAGGAACAAAAAGATCTGTCATTGATGCTGCTCTACTAATCATGGAATCTTTTTTCGTTGACATCAGCAGCATTGGCATTGCACTTCTTCTAAGCATTGATGTTAACTCCCGTATGACGATTGCTCCATATGAAGGGATATTATCTCTTCCATGAGAGCAATATGATAGTACAAAGAATACAACACAGAATCTTTGTAATCATTCTGCACAATTCTGAGTATTGTACAGATATTACCTCCAAAAAGAAGAGATCCTTGAAATCCTTGTGCACAATTCTGAGCATCGCCCAGTTTTGCTTCCAAAAGGAAGTGATTGAATGCATAGATTGCTGCTTCATGCCCATTCCATTACTGTGTAAGTGATTGTGGATTGTGCACAAACACTTTTGAAGACGACTGTCATTTGTGAACCAAAGTAGTCTTTTGTGATATGCATTTGTCATGTTCTTAAGGCTGAGCTATTTTACATCATTTAATGTTGCAAGTGGGCAGCAAGGAAACCTTACACACAATGTTTGAGTGTACAGGAACATGGAGGACTTCCTGATGCAAGGAGGAGAGTGCATGGTGCTGAGCAGCACAAGATGTTCCTCAAAGTCCACTACTGAGCTAACAGGATACTGTGTGTTAATCCAGATATCCCCCCATCCATGCTTTGCACACCATCAACCTAAGACACAGCTATATCTTCGGCTCTCTGGCAGGTAGTTCTCTTGGTCACAATGCTGTGGCAAGAAAATCCGTGGAAGCCTCTGTCTGTTTCTCGCAGTTGCAAGCTATTGTAGCTTCCAACTAAGTGCAAAGTCTCACCAGATGACTTTGGGGCATGATAATCATTCGCTAGATCTTCTGCAATTTGCTAGAAACTCTGAAAGCTGGGATATGTTCTAGTATCTTTGATTCCAAAAACACCCATTGCCAGGTCTTCAGAATGGCCCGTACTACATCCATGTCCAGGCATGAAAACTACAAATAAACATATCAGCATTTCAGAGTTCAAGATTTGATGACTCTGTGTCAAGTTATCTCTGAAACTAGTCTCAAAACTCATGACCAAACACATAATAGTATAGTTGAGAGCTCCCTATTCCCAGTGTATCTGGGAAGAGTTTACACTTTCAGGTCCATGGCTCTCCAGCTTCTTGACTGAGAGTGCTTGACACCCATTCCAATAACTAGGAAAAAAGAGACACACCCTTTAGCTTCAATTTTCGGGATCATATTGAAAAACATATGGAGAACACAAGAAAGGCAAGTTTCCTGGGCACTTTAAGTTTCTTGTGTGCTCTCAGGACACTCATTGACACGAGGAATGTCAATGCTTTTCTTGATTCACTGATCTGATACATGCACATGACAAAAATGACACAAAGACACAAAAGAACTGTTGCCTTTACAGCAAGATTATAAAACAAATACATGCAGGAGAGCTAGATCTATGGAGAAATAACCAATTCCTCAGACCTTTAAACTTCCTCGATTTCATCAATGGCAAAGTTGTTTGTGGAGATCCCCGCATAATTCACAGTGCTGAACCTCACCACCACTGGATATCGAACTCCAGGTTGCTGAATCAGACGATTCACACAAAAACTGATCAGTCAGCAATGTAGAATGGATAACGAGAGTAGAGAGACCAGTCTTCCTTTGTAGTAACTAATGTGTTCTCAAAATTTCAGGACTTGTAGTTTCCTGCAATTCATTGCAACAGCGGAAACACTAATCCTTAGAAGATACATTTCCGAAAGTCTTCTTTCAAGTGAGACCATCTTTAGAGTGAATCTTTTATTCTTTGTCTATATTGCAATCCCACACATCTGGAGAGGTTGGACAGCTCTGCCGAGCAATACTTCAAGACTCGACGACATGGTAAAGCGAGCGAACAGTTTCAGCCTAGAGTCAAGGCGCACGATGACACGGAACTTTTCCACCATGAGCTCCTCTTCCGACTCTATGGCACTACAACTAGTAGTTTGAGAAATGCGTCACACTCTGGAGTGTGCAGCTTCCACTCTTTCAGTAACTCCCTTAATGTGCTCATCCAGCAGGAACGCGTCAAATGACAGAGAGTTCTTTGTATAGTCTCGGACACAAACCTGATCGACAGCGACGACGGAGCCAACTTGGAGATACCAGTAAGACTCCTTCCTGAGAATCTTCACCGCAGCACCTCTTTTGGGGCCGATAGGCGCCGGTTTCTCCTTCTCCACAACGGGCGTCACATCCGCGGTAGCTCTAAGAGACAAACCGACGACTCGAGCCGATACGGGAGCAGCTCTCACAGTTCTCCATTGCACTCTTGCGGGAAACAAACTGTTGCTATGCACACAAGCAGTGGACATGGCGGATGTCCCTGCTACAGCTGCCAGAGTGGTCGAAGCCATTTCCCCTCCTCGATTCTTTGTTTTTTCCCTGGATCAAACGAAAAAGGAAAAAAGAAAAACAACTGAAATAAGAAACGAGGCTCAGAGAAACAACAACAACAAGAACAACGAGAAAGGATCGGATTACGAGATTTCGGTCGTAAGCCTCGACACACAAACGCAGGTCGCACTTGTTCTTGAGCTTCACAGGAGGCTGCAAAACGACAGAAGAGACGGAGGGGAAGGGTTTGCCTACCTGCCCGGGAAGCCTCCTGACCTTATCTAGATAGGCGGGAACGGGAGGCTGTGATTGGCCCGTATGGATGCCGGAAAACTCCAACCAATGCAGCAGTGCATGATAGAACGTCCCGGACCGTCGATGGGCCGGATCGATCTTCTCCTTGCCCGCTGGATATGCAGATGAAACAAGAAAATAACAGGAGCAATATTTTTTTTATTTTATTATTATTACTATTATTATTTATCATGACTGAAAAAAAAGGAGGAGGATTATTTTTTGAGGCGAATTTTCGCCATTTTGCGAAAATTATTTCTGGAAAAAATATATTTTGTTGCAAATTAATTCTCTGTGTTTTTTAAAAAACAAATTTTCAGAAAATGAAAATTTTTATTTCAAAATTGTTGAAAATTGTCACATTTGCTTACAATGTGTTTAAGATTTTCTACCTTCGTATTTTGAATATTGTCAAATTTGGCTAAACATACTTATGGATGATCTCCATTTGAGCAACATAACAAAATTGGGGGAAAAAAACAAACCACAAACAAGGTTTTTATTTTTAATTACTTTATATAATAAACTGGCGAATTTCTTTTAAACAATTAGCAAAATTTATTCACTATGCACTAAGAAAAAAACAACTTTTTCCCCAATTTTTTGTTGAAAAGTCCCACAAAATTTGCTGGGGGAAAAAAAAAAATTGGCCGGAACTCACTCTTTTATTTGGTAACTTTGATTTTCAGGCTTTTTCTTTTATGCAGTAATTTTACTTCATTTGTTGTTTATTTAGAAAAAAATTACTAAATTTTTTAACAAATGCATTTGTGCACAATTTGACCACCTTTTGGTCATTTGTGTTTTATATTAGATAATCTATTGTCATTTAAAATAAATTCATGGTATGTATATCAAGTTTAACAAATACCGTGCATAAAAAAGTGACATAAAAGTGATAACAACACATGAAACAAAAATGATTAAAGCCATATTATAACCATGGTGCAAAGCTATTTTTGACATTATTTCCTCTTTCACAAAGGCTAATCATCTTTAGGTTTTTAAAAATGTTATTCACATCTTCGACATAAAAGACTATTTACTTAAATAAAGGAAAGATGCAAGAGCAAACACTTGTCTCGATCAATCTTAAGTTAAATTCACACTTAATGTGTAGGCATGTGTGTTTTAAAATGTTATCATTAAAGATTAACTTAGAAATTGGCAAGTAATAGGTAATGTTAGATTAATATCATGAAACCTAACTTCAACACAATTGATATAGAATTCACAACCAAACATTATATTACATGGTGTGACATGTGTTATTACTTTGTCATTTTCTCTTATGTTCACATTCAAAGCAAAGTTTAACGCATTCTTATCGTTTTTGATAAAAGTTTGCATCACCATCTTTTCAATTCACTCTCATTTTTAATGTGACATTTCACTTTTGTGTGTTCAAAGTCACATGAAGTTTAAGATCACAAAGCTAGTCTTTCACTTTCGATTCATTTGTCTTTATCATGACCCACAATTGGCCTTGAAAGTTGCATGAAGCTCTTTCGCTAAATAGTTTATAACAATTGGGACTTGCAATATGCTTGTAAATTTCTCACAAACTTTTGACAAATCGATGAATGATAGATGGCCGACATTATTGTAATTCTCTATTAACTATAATTCAATTCAAATTAAACATGGAATAACAACAAAAAACTTGTTACAAACCTATAAGGTTCATGAAATTTTTTGTTGCAGCATTGTGATTGTTCACAATCTATAATGAAAACAAATATGTGGGTTCTAAAATCATTCTATAAAGGGCAATGAATGGGAGGGATCATGGAGTCTAAATTCCATGATCTCATTTTTCTAATGTAACATTGAATTAAAAGGTTGTGTTTGCCCTCTTCATTTAAAATTGAATGAAACTTGTTTAAAATCTAGATTTTAGGTTAAATTGGATGTTAATTTTCACACACACTAATATCAAGTTAGCACCACCTACCAATGGGGATGCCACATCATCACCTATGCTATCTAACAATACAAAAGTGAATGTGTGCCCAAAAATAAATAAAAATTAGCACTAACTTATTGTTGATTTAACATTAGGTGTGAATCATGTTTTATTTGTTTACCAGCTAAAAAGAGTATGGATATTAACTACCACATAGTAGGAAGCAAAACAATTTTACATAAATATATGAAATTTTATTTCATTGATCATAAATCTCATCCCAATGCATTGTCATTTTAAGTTGTAGGCTACATTTTTTTTTTTAAATTAAGATATTTCTTAGCACAAATACAATATTGGATAATAAATCTTCAAGTTTAATTATACATTTCATATTTAAGTACATAAGTGATCATTATATTCCAATTTTTGCAAATGTATGCTAATAAAATGTAAATAATTAATCATGATGCAAATAGCTTATAAATGATCCAAAAAATTAATTATTGAAAAACAATAGAAAAATATAAAAACATAACTAACATTTATTCAAACAAAATATGTGCAATTATGGATTAAATAACCAACAAAAACACACATGTTATTGTGAATCATTGAGGTGCATGAATGTTAAGACTTTTCCTATTAACCAAGAGGCTTGAAGCAACTATGAAACATAATTAATTGCACAAAAGCACCAAGCTTACAAGTTATGGGACACAAAAGAACGTCAAATATGAGGTTTAACCATTAATGATTGGAAACATGCAAAAAATAATTAAAGAGGTATGAAAATGTTATAAAGCCATAAAATACCTTATATTATTTGGGAACTTTCGTCCAATGGTGTGCTACCATGTTAATGAGACATTCCTTATAATGAGTTATGTGAATAAATTGATGCATGAGAAGCATCCAAGCTTTGAAACATGAAATTTTAAAACACATAATTTCAAGTAATAATTGTGAACATTGATGTAAATTAGAAGAAGATGAAACATGCACATGTAAAGTGATGCCCAAAATACCTTTATCAAATGTTGTTCATGATTTTTCATATTGAACGTTTGAATACATCATCAATTTTTTTTTTAATTTTAAGGTGTGTATCTTAGACTATGGATCTTTTTAATCCATTTGGGTTTCATATTGTTTTGCAACACTAACAATAAATAATAGTGCAAATAATATAAAAAATAGGCACATGTGTTTTTAAATGTTGAAAATTTAATCATGACATTATCAATATGAAAACTTAATTTCATGAATAAAACCCTTAAAGGATTATCACATCAATTTACATCTTACATTGTAACTTGTTGTAATAATATAAAAGACATAATCACACTAATATAATAAATTTATTCGCCAAAAAAAAAACATAACACCAATATTCATTGTTTGGTCATAAAGGGGGTTAGATCTTAAAAGCAATGAAGAAAATGCATTAGGTTTAAATAAATATTACAACTCATATTAGCACCAAACTTGGTGTTAATATAAGTTTCACCCTATCTTTTTTTAACTAATAGTTTTCAACTTATCATTGTTGTTGTGTGTATTGTAATTATAAATATTTTCAATCATTGTTGTTATTGTGTGTACTACAACTACAAATATTTTTTAACTTATAAGGGTTGGTGGATAAAAATAGGTTCAAAAGCAAGGTCACTTTATTGATAACTCTAATGACATCTAACTTTTAACATGAAAAAACAATCACAAACAGCACACAATGAACAAAATGGAAACTAAAGTTTTTAATCTTCATTTTACACATACACTCTCACACCTCAATCATTAGTTAAACAAAATAAATATTTGAAAATATGATTTAACTTTATTAACTTCAAATTTTCAACACAAACATTCAAGTTAAAAGAAAAATAAAAATCAATGAATAAGAAATTTGACCAATGTCAATTAATTTCAAGTTATATGTCAAGTTCAAGTTTGGGTTTGGTTTTAAGAATTTGCGTAATAAATTTTATGCAACAAGATGTGATCAAAGAATTATTTTAGAATAGGTAGTCTTTTTTTAAACTTGACCTTAGATATAGTTTGAAAAATATATAATTTAGCTAAATCTAACTTTATAAATTCATGATAACATTGCCTAAAGTTTGTTTAATAAAGTTTAATTTGTAAACATGAAAGTTTAAAACAAGGGTATTGCACCACTCACTACCATTGAAAATTATAGTTTGCAAAAAATAAAAGTATTACATCTCCCATTGTCATTGATGATTATATATTAGGTAACCAATGTTTAAAAGCCTTTGGACATTACTTTATAAACATTTTTTTTTTCCAGCAACAATAGTTTTAATAAGGTAGGAAATGTTAAATTGCAACAATGGTGTAATAGAATTTCAATGTAAACAATACCTTGTTGAAACTCTTAAATTACAATAATATGTATTATCAAATGATAAGGGTTGATAGAAACTAGAAAAAAGAGCATACAAACATAACATAAAACACCCTTTTTTTAGACTAATGAGAGAGAAACAATTCAAATGAAATTGTTCAAAAACATGTTATAATTTTAAACAATTAATGATCTTCACCTTCATAATCAAAGTAAGGACTTTTTTTATATTTGATTTTGGTATTTTGGTATAATTAGTGAATAATATGGAGACCAAAATATCTTTAGCTTTTATAATGTTAGGGTGAGTAATGAGTTTTAACAAGTTCATGTGTGATGGTAACATTTTCATTGACCCATGTCATGATGGCCATGGTTTCAAGTTAACAATGGTACATTTTTCAATGTTTTATTCATATGTTTGTAATTTATATAAATTTTCATTTCATATTTTTTCATTTCACTTTGTGAAGTTCATCCTCATTTAGATGGTTACTAATTTTAATGATAAACATGTTAAGAAATCATATTTGGTTTATTTCATGTGGCATGATTTTTTCTACATGTATCTATAAAATTATTTTTTTAGGCAAGGTTGCCAACACTATTGATGGAAGGACATAATAGGAAACTACTATTGTCAAAGTTGTCTATGTTATATATTATAAATGTTAACATTTTTTTCATACAATGTTGAAACTTTTGTTGAAACCTCTTAGCATAAACATGGACAAATTATGTTAGAGTGTTTATGTGAGGCATGTTTTTAATTATTTATTTCCCTTTTTTTAATATTTGATCATTTCATGCTCATAACTTTTTCAAATGAAAGATGTCATTTAACAAAATGCACAACTTGAAGATCCAATTTTTTTTTAAAATATAGATATAAGATATTAAAAATTTGTTTTATGATTTGAAGTTGTTATAATTTCATGTTGTTCAAAATTTTGTTGTTAATGTGTGAAAAAAAAGATATTAGAAAGATAATAACAAAAAATATTAATTATTTTAATAATAAACATAAATAAATTAATCATTGGGAATTTTAAAGAGTTACGTGAAGTGGTTGTGAAGTTGTTTACATTGTAGTGTCTTTATTAAAGGACATTAAATTAAAATTATTGGTTAAAATGTTCTTAAGGCTCCTAAGTTATTTAAAGTATTTAAATATGAATTTAATTTAGGTGTCCTATGTTATTTAGGCTAGGTGACCTAAGTTGTTTATTTTAACCTATTAAATGACCTAGGTTATTTAACTTATGTTGTAATTGCCATGTGACAATTCACAATAGGTTAAAAAATGGCATTTTTCATATGTAATAAACTAAATCACTGGCTCAAATTGATCAATATGGGTCAATGTTGAAATTATCTTACATGACTACATTCAAAATTATTATAATCATAAGGAATATAATCATAAATAACATTTATAACATTTATGACTACAATCAAAAAAACAATCTATGATAAATATGACAAGTTTAATTTGATTACAAAGCCAAGTACAAACCTAATCATTTATGTAATCATAAAAATCATATTCTGAATTAAAAGAATGAATTAAAATTATTTAATATAACAAAGAGTAATTTGTGATTACAGTAATGAAAAAGTGAATGAATATTTGTCAATTCAAAAACTTACGATGCGAAATGATAACATTAACAAAACAAAAATTATGAAAATGCGTGCCAAACATTTTAAAAATTAACTATTTAACCATTTTTTCACTCATACATTCATTGGTTTTACAAGGTTTTATAATAAACTTGATTTAATACAAAATATTATTTTAAAAGGTTTTTCATTTGACATTGGTAATTGGGTCGTCACTTTCCATAAAAGCTAGGTACACGAAAGGACATTTGCATTTTATAGCCTCCTTTTAGGGTTATGAATTTGTTCATTCTTTAATGCTTGCTTCACCACTACCCTTGCACCATCCCACTCCCCTTTCCCATGCTCTGTCCCAAGGAAATTCCAAGTCATAATACACCCATTAATAAGACTTGGATATCTTGCAACAAAATACATTATTTGACAACTTTTGAACTAACTAACACAACCATCACTCCACACCCAATGGTGTGTTGGTTTGATTCCTTGTGATGATAACTAGTCCCAATGCATCAATAAACAATGTTGCATGAACAAAGGATCATGTTCCTTATCATTTGAAACACAATATTAAATCAATGAAAAAAATATGACCAACATTGGCACAACATACATTAATAAGTCATCAAATTGATGACTATATGTTGAAGATTCAATGTTAATATGGTCATTGATACAATATGTTGAT
>Ga0116231_10004110_pt1 | contig 29676 bp, 30 predicted proteins | sample S1TSphgellanicum_2_FD_89695 | JGI IMG/M metagenome (GOLD analysis project Ga0116231, IMG submission 89695) | Host-associated microbial communities from peat moss isolated from Minnesota, USA - S1T2_Fd - Sphagnum magellanicum MG | ecosystem: Host-associated > Plants > Peat moss > Unclassified...
GAAACTTGAATTTTTCATGGATATTCTAGATAATAGAAGTGCGCCTATTCATAATTATTTTTGGTCACACTTCCATTATTAAGATTAATATAACAATATTCAACTCCAATTTTCCATATCTCTGAGGAATGAGATTTTTTTGTGTAGAAAGCAGAAATCTATATCGCAGGAAGGATGAAAACCCTGTTTTTCCTTTATACCCTGGATAATAGAAGTGCGCCTATACATAAATTATTTTTGGTCACACTTCCATTATTAAGATTATCGTAACAGGGACGAAGGCGAATTTTCTATATCTCTAAAGAATGAGATTTTTTTGAACTAACAATTATTTTATTTTTTGACTGATAAAATCCGGTAATTTTGCTACCATTTCTGCGCGGGCTGAAACTTCCAGTTTACGAAACATCCTTTTTAACGCTTGTTTGACAGAATTTTGAGTAATCCAAAGTTTTTCGGCTATTTCCCCATTAGTGAAACCTTGGGCGACTAATTCAGCTATTTGGATTTCCCTGGATGTGAGCAGATCAAGCGCAGCAGATTTAATCGCTTTTGGTCTTACTCGTAATGTAGCTAGTTTAGCCGATAGATGAATACATAAAGCACTTAAATCAGCCAAATCATTACTATCAAAGGGAGGACTACCAGAATCGCGAGCAAAATTGAGTGTCGCTACCAATAGACCATCACAAATTATCGGTCCTGTCATCACATGTTCATGGCGGGAGCAAAGATTTTTCCAATCCTCTGGAGATAAGATTAGCTCCTCATGGACAGGAGCATGACGTTCTGCTACATAGCGTTCAACTGGATTACTGGCTAAACATACTGCGGGAATTTCTGGAACTGTGATCTGGGTCGCTAATTGCTCATCCAAGAAATCAATTCCCCAATGCTGTACACCAAAGTAGTCAGCAATAGTGTCAGCAAGAGCCAATTTTAATTCCTGCTCTTGATGGACATTAGCGATCGCCTGAAAAATGGTGTGAAGGGTCTTAACCATAAAAGTACCCACTTGGGGACTATGCAAACCTCAATTACTATCTCTATGCTAATACCAATCAAAGGTAAAACACTAGTTAAAGCCAGTAACAAGCGAGAGAAAGGAGAAAAAATATGACAGTTACCCAAATTTCTGCACAAGAGCTATTCCAAGCTGCTTATGAAAATCGCTATACCTGGGACAACCAGTTTCCAGGTCTAATCGCAGATATTGTCTATAAATCTGACGCGCAAGTGTTTCAGGGTAAAGTGAAAATTGACGCTAATCTCAAAGCTGAAGTTTTAGATATAGAAGATGAAACAGCTAAAAAAGCGATTCATAACCAAGCTTGGGAAATAGCTGTACATCGTGTGCGTCGCAGTTTTGCAGAAACTCATGCAGCTAATACCTTTACCTATGGTGGGACTGACCCAGATGGAGCAGTTGAGATTATCCTGGGTGGTAAGGGAACTGGCGATCGCTACAAAGTGCGGAATAACGAAGTTACTTTAGTGCATAGACATATTCACGGAGTTGTAGTGACAATTAATACTTTCAGCAGTCATCAAACTGGTGCAGGGTATTTATCCCATACCTATGACGCCGTTTATCATGACCCCGAAACCGGAGTTCAAAAAGGGGGAAAAAGCGATTTTACAGATGAATACGAAAAAGTAGGTAATTATTTTATTTTGAATCGCCGAGAAATTCGCACCCAAATAGATGGCGGAGTTTGCATTCAAGAATTCATTTTCTCGAATATTCAACTACATAATTCTTAACACATAACTCGTAATTAGTAATTACTTTATAATTACTAATTACGAGTTACTTAAGTATGGTTAAATTATGATTATCAAACAGATAATTATAGATAACCGCCAATACATGAGAAAAACCGCTGGAATAACTACATTTGTAATTGCTTATACTCTACTGCTAATAGGCTGTGGGAGTAATAAAAGTGCCATAAGTACTATTCCCATTGGCATAGCTCTGGCTCAAACGAGCAACGTAGCCTTACTTGGACAAGAAGAAGTCGCAGGCGCTAAAATAGCCGAGAAGTATTTTAATGATCGAGGAGGAATTAACGGAACTCCGATTAAATTAGTGTTTCAAGACACAGGTGGGGATGAAACAGGAGCAATTAACGCTTTTCAAACGTTAATTAATCAAAATAAAGTTGTGGGGATTGTCGGTCCGACCCTATCACAGCAAGCTTTTAGCGCTGACCCAATTGCTGACCGCACGCATGTACCAGTAATTGGTCCATCAAATACAGCTAAAGGAATTCCAGAGATTGGTGACTTTGTGGCTCGTGTATCTGCGCCAGTTTCTACTGTTGCACCTAATTCAATTAAACAAGCACTCAAACAAAATCCCCAGATTAAAAAAGTAGCTGTTTTCTTCGCCCAAAATGATGCTTTCAGCAAATCAGAAACAGAGATATTCCAAAAAACAGTTAAAGATCAGGGATTAGAATTAGTCACAGTCCAAAAGTTTCAAACTAGTGATACCGACTTTCAAAGCCAAGCAACCAATGCAATTAACCTCAAACCAGATTTAATTGTTATTTCTGGCCTAGCCGTTGATGGTGGTAATTTAGTTCGACAACTGCGGGAACTAGGTTACAAAGGCATCATAGTTGGTGGTAATGGATTAAACACATCCAATATATTTCCTGTGTGTAAAGCAGTTTGTGATGGTGTGTTAATAGCTCAAGCTTATAGTCCAGAAACACCAGGCGAGATTAACCGAGTTTTTCGCCAAGCTTACAGAGAACAATATAAAAAAGAACCCCCTCAATTTAGTGCTCAAACTTTTACAGCAGTACAAGTTTATGTAGAGGCTTTGCAAACTTTAGATAAGAAAACCCCAGTTAACAAGCTACCTTTACCACAATTACGCGTAGAATTGAATAAACAGTTACTAATTGGCAAATACAATACTCCTTTGGGTGATATAGCATTCACACCTATAGGGGAAGTAATTCAAAAAGATTTTTATGTTGCCCAAATTAAAATGGATAAAGAGGGTACACAGGGTAAATTCTCATTCATTAAATAGATTTAGTGATGACAGACAATGACAGACAATATTTATATTACTAGTAGTATTAAAGTTTTTCATGCTCATATTTACTTCGATCAAACGAGTCGTGAAATAGCAGCACGCATCCGCGAAGATTTGGGCAAGCAATTTGAAGTCAAGCTAGGAAGATGGCACGAACAACCCATCGGACCTCATCCAAAATCAATGTATCAAGTAGCATTTACACCCGATCATTTTGGCGCAATTGTACCTTGGTTAATGCTAAATCATCAAGGACTAGACATCTTAATCCATCCTGAAACTGGTGATGATGTGAAAGACCACAGTGATAATGCACTGTGGTTGGGTGAAAAGTTAGCCCTGAATCTTGAATTCCTGCGACAAATCCGATGAAATCAGGAATTTTAGGACTAATTTGTCCACATTCACCACAAATATCGCCAAAAATAAATTATTAGCACCAAATATTAGTACCAAGAAGAACATGTCTAAATATGTGAGACCAAAACCTCCTGTCTTCGAGCGAGTCGAAGATGAACGTCTACATCGTCAACAAAGACTGGCTGCTGCTTTTCGCTTGTTCGGTCGTTTAGGTTTTGGCGAGGGAATAGCAGGTCACATCACAGCGCGTGACCCAGAGTTGACAGACCACTTTTGGGTTAATCCCTGTGGGAAATACTTTGGGGAAATCCGAGTTTCCGACTTGATTTTAGTCAATCAAGCAGGTGAAATAGTTAAAGGTAATGCGCCCTTAAATCGAGATGTTTTTACGATCCACGCCCAGATCCACGCTGCTAGACCCGATGTGATCGCAGCGGCTCATGCTCATTCGCTTTATGGTAAAGCTTGGTCTAACTTAGGTCATCTACTCGACCCATTGAGTCAAGATGCTTGTGCTTTTTACCAAGACCATTCTCTGCTAGAAGATTATCCAGGTATGGTTTTAGGTACATCTGAAAGTCAACGATTAGCAAAAACTTTAGGTGGTAAAAAAGCTCTGATTTTGCGGAATCATGGGATTCTTACTGTCGGTCAAACTGTGGACGAAGCAGCATGGTGGTATATAAGTCTAGAGCGTTGTTGTCAAGCGCAGTTATTAGCTGAAGCTGCGGGTAAACCTTTGCCCATTCAACATGAAACAGCTACTTTAACTCATACTCAAGTGGGTACACACGCATCTGGATGGTTTAGTTTCCAGCCACTTTATGACAGGATTATTCGCGAACAACCGGATCTGCTTGATTAGTTAGGCAATAAAAATGCTATAATCAGCCTCCTACCCATATATAAAATCGGTATCTTCCAACTTTCTATCCATAACAATACAGCGAGCGAGGAAAAAATGCAGGTTCAAGTGAGACAACTGATCGTTCCTCCAGGTCAACAACTCGTTATAACCGATGTTAGTTGGCTGATGTACGAACAGCTGCTAGAAGAATTTGGGGAAAAACGGGGTTCGCGGATTAATTACAGTGAGGGAGTCTTGGAAATCATGTTACCCTTACCTGAGCATGAATTTGACAAAGTTATCATTGGTTACTTGGTAACTGCGCTGTTGGAAGAATTAGATATAGAATTTATCAGTTTGGCGTCAACTACGTTTAAAAGTGAATTAATGAAACAAGGTTTAGAAGCAGATGACTGTTTCTATATTGAAAATGAAGCAGTAATTAGAGGGAAAAAGCGCCTCGATTTAACTGTAGACCCTCCACCAGATTTAGCACTGGAAATAGATATTACTTCCCGAACCCGACTGAATAACTATGAGGTGTTAGGAGTAAAAGAATTATGGCGATTTAACGGGACGCAGTTAGAAATTAATGTCCTGGAATCTGGTAAGTATGTGCGGGTGAATGAAAGTTATCATTTTCCTAGTTTCCCTTTGATTGAGATCGTTCCCCAGTATTTAGAACGCAGCAAGATTGATGGTAGGAATAAGACAATGAAGGCGTTTCGTGCTTGGGTAAGGGAAAAAATTACACAAAGGCGGAGTTGAATAGAAGCAATCCCGAAAGCCAGTGTTCCCCCATCGCAGGTATCGCCTAAGACTGTGCTGAAAATATAGGGAAGTTGAGTGATTGTTTAACAATATAGTCATTATTTGTTACTTGACTTGGGTAGTATTACTGATGTATATTCCTAGAGGAATTAATTCTTTGGAAGTAATAGAATCTGAAACACTCTCTCTTATCTCCGTTTAAGCGTATACAGAAAAGGCAAGAATATGTGACAACTTAGTTGTCACATATTTCTTTATTTCTAGTAAAAGTATTGGGAATAGCAGGAATATTTACCCTACTCTTTACACCTAAAAGTCAGGCTCTAGCACCCTTGACAACAGTTGTAAGTGGACTTGACGAACCTACTGGACTAGCCTTTGATAGTAGTGGTAATCTCTACATCTCTAACTTAGGCAATGGCACAGTCGTAGAGTAATCTTTCTCCTCCGCAGCCGTTCCATTTGATTTCTCTCCCAATCTTGTTGGTGTATCTGCACTTGGTTCTGTTTGGCGGCTCTCTCGTCTACGTAGATGGCGCAAGAGTTCTTAGGTATCAAGTTAATCTGATAATACCCATTGTGTGCAGGTACTTATAGCCCTCAACAATTTTCACCTGCACACTTTGGCTGTAGCGCCTCCCAACAAAGCCATCTACAAAATGTTATAATAAGCTAGAATCGATTGATAGAAAATCGTTATTTCCTAACTTTCTATCCATAACAATGCAGCGAGCGAAGAAAAAATGCATTTTTTACTGAGACAACTGATCGTTCCTCCAGGTCAACAACTCATTATAACCGATGTTAGTTGGCTGATGTATGAACAACTGCTAGAAGAATTTGGGGAAAAACGGGGTTCGCGGATTAATTACAGTGAGGGAGTCTTGGAAATCATGGTACCCTTACCTGAGCATGAATTTGACAAAGGCATTATTAGTTACCTAGTAATTGCCTTATTGGAAGAACTGGATATAGATTTTATCACTTTGGGGTCAACTACTTTTAAAAGTGAATTAATGAAACGAGGTATAGAAGCAGATGACTGTTTCTATATTGAACACGAAGCAGTAATTAGAGGGAAAAATCGGCTCGATTTAACTGTAGACCCTCCACCAGATTTAGCACTGGAAATAGATATTACTTCCCGAACTCGACTGGATAACTACGAGGTGTTAGGAGTAAAAGAATTATGGCGATTTAACGGGACGCAATTAGAAATTAATGTACTGGAATCTGGTAAATATATACAGGTGAATGAAAGTCCTCATTTTCCCGGATTCCCTTTACATGAGTTGATTCCCCAATATATAGAACGCAACAAAATTGATGGGAGAAATAAGACAATGAAGGCGTTTCGTACTTGGGTAAGGGAAAGAGTTACATCATAGTGAATAGTTTTCTGGGTAGTGATATGGAAGTAGTGGTGAGGTAAAACCTGTATACCATAAGCATTTTGTCAAATATTAACGAGTAAGATAAAATAGCAAATAATCACTTGTAAATTGGATTTTTAATGCTAAACTTTTTTGCAATCTTGTTTTACTCGCTTATAATACTCTTGAATAAAATAACAACAGAAATGGCGGATTTATCATGGGATGAACATGAAGAAAATCCAGAAATATTCTGCCCTGATTGTGGTTCTACACATGTGATCAAAAATGGTTCAATTCATAATGTGGTCATTTGTTAATAGTAAAAATAATCAGATTTATATCTGGCTAGCAATTGATAGAAATACTCGTCAAATTGTCGGTTGTTTTATATGTGATACAACTCGCAAATCCGCTCGTAAGTTATGGGATTCATTACCAGAAGTTTATCAACAAAATGCCATAGCTTATACGGACTTTTGGCAAGCTTATAAAACAGTTATTCTCCTAAATAATCATCGAGCAGTTGTCAAAGAAACTGGTCTAACTAATCATATAGAAAGACTAAACAATACCTTCGCCTCCCGTTTATATGGAAGCAACAGAATTTTCTATCATGATAGCCAAACTCTCTCCCGCCATAGCCGCACGGCTACAGAAGGAGAGAATATAACACTCAACAATAGCCTCTCCAGTAAGTAACCAAAGCCAGGAGAGAAGATATGTTGAATATTCCCTTTATAGTAGATGTTCAAATATGGCTCCTCCTCTGTCTTTAGGATGAGGTTTCTAAATCTTTTCCTATTTCAGTTGTCACAAAACCGTGTTGTAAAATATGGTTATGGAATAGTTTCTAACTGAACGACTGGTAATGGAGCCATTTGCTCTAAACCTACTGATTGAAAAAGGTCTGACCAATCACTACCCAAACTCTGATCTTTGGGATTTTTCACTCGCAAATCAGCTAGTGTTTTCAGCGCATCATGCCAATAACCATTTTCAGCATAAATAGCTATGCGATCTCTACCTGTTTCCCTCCGTAATTTTTGAGCTACTTCCTGACTAGGTGCTACTCGTTGTATCCAACCGCCAGTAGCTGCATCTCCAGAGCGATCGCCATTAACTGGATCGCAACTCAGAGAAAAGTACCACTGATACTTATGTCCCACCACCAACCCCTGGAAATCTTGAGGTAAGGTATAGCTAACAATGCTGGGAGTATTAGTTAAACGTAATTTTTTCTCTGGTAGCACCACCTCACCAGCTTCGTCTTGGAGCACAAATATTCCTTGATTTGTGGAAGTTTTGGGCACATCAATAAAAAATGTCGGGCGATTGCTAACAGTTAACTCCACGGGTATTTCCGTGTTTTTCATCGTGGCAGGTTTTGGTGGCAAAACTGACTTGATCTCATCGTTACTACAAGCTCCTCTAGCAGCTCCTGCTTCTAGATTACCCGAACCCCTAATTCCAGGTACTTTAAACTTCAGCAAGGAACGCCGGTGCTTTTGTTGATAACCCGTGGTTGGTTGTGAAACATTTGTAGATTGAGCTATCACCACAGTCGGCAGGACTATCTCCGTAAATAAAACTAAGCACAGTGTAACAAACGATAAGGATTTACTTGGCATGTTTTTATAAAATATTCTAGTGACTTCAACTTGTAGATAAAAGTTTCCAACTCTATTTCTTCAGAATCCTACACATTTCGTAAAAACTCAATTAACACATATTCCAGTAAAATTACTTTAGGCGATTTTGGCTGTTTTAGCAAACAATCAGGTAATATTTATGATGATAAATTACCTTCTCTAGCTCACCTTATTAGGGGGTAAAAGTCAGATGATAGGTCTAGGATCGAGATGGCGGAGCTTATCTCAAAGAATTTCGATTAATGGTAGTGCTGTTGTTGTTGTTAGCTTGCTAGTAACAGGATTCATCATTGGATTACGATCACGAGGTAGATTGGCAGGATGGGAACTTTCCACATTTGATCAGATGGTGCGATCGCGTCCCGATCAAGGTCTAGACCCAAGATTCTTGGTGGTGGGGATCACTGACTTAGATATCCAGAAACGCCAGGAGTATCCAATTACGGATGGTACATTGGCGACTTTATTGGCCAAGCTGGAATCACAAAAACCCCGCGTCATAGGTATAGATATCTTAAGAGATGTTAAACAAGGTTCAGACAAAGGACGGAAAGAATTAATTAGAAGATTATCCCAAAGCGATCGCATTGTCGCTACCTGTGAAATCAGTAAATCTGAATCTCCGGGAATTTCACCTGCGCCAGGGATTCCAGAGGATCGGGTAGGAGTTGCTGATTTTCCTGTGGATGCTGGTGGTACCGTCAGGTTGGGTATATTAATTACCACACCTCAAGCCTCTAAACTACCAGCGGTAACACAGCATATCTGCAATTACGTGAACCCGGAAAATCAACTACTATCCTTAAGCTTTCAAATGGTAGTACGTTACTTACAAGCAAAGGGAATTGAACCACAAATAACTACATCTGGATTGAAATTTGGCTCCACTATAATTAAACGCTTAACACCAGATGCAGGTGGATATTATCACGCTGATACTAGAGACTTTCGGATTCTCCTCAACTATCGCTCCGCCAACAATGCAGTTAAGCAAGTCTCCCTGAGTGACGTATTACAAAATAAAGTTGACCCAGCTTTAATCAAAGATAAAATTATTATGATTGGCTACACTGCTGATATCGTCAAGGATACATTTTACACGCCCTATAGCGCTGGAGCTACAGATAGCCAGAAAATGCCAGGAGTGGTAGTTCACGCCCAAAATGCTAGTCAGATATTGAGCGCGGTTTTGGACCATCGCCCCTTGTTTTGGTATTGGCTAAAATGGCAAGAAGGATTGTGGATTCTGACTTGGACTTTGGTAGGTAGTATCTTAGCTTGGCGGATTCGTAGACCTGCGTTATTGGTTTTGAGTCTGGGAGTGGCGATCGCTGTATTAGTTGGTAGTTGCTATATCACATTATTTATGTTTGCTGGTTGGATACCTATAGTACCGCCATTACTGGGACTTTTAGCCAGTGCTACCAGCATTATTTTGATAGATAGATATGCTGCTACCATAGTCAAAACCGTTAAAGGCTTGTTAAAAATCAATATTGATATTGATGAAGATAAAAAGCAGGCAGAAGTAGCAGCGATTACAGAAAGTGATTACTTTTTAGACTTACAGCAAAAAGCTAAAGAAATGCGAAATCGAGAAAAAATCACCTCTAAATCCCCATTTTTACCATCCATTACACCCCAAGAAATTACCGTAAATCGATATATCCCCACCATTCAGCCAACAGTACCTCCAGAAGAAGTAGATTATTTGCAACAAGTACGCGATCGCCGTAATCAATCCAAAGTAGCGGAAAATGCTACCATTACCAAAATCTCTGAAACAACAGAAATAACATCTGAAAATCAACCAGAAATAGAATATTGGCAAGAATTACAACGGCGAGGTAAAAAAATCAAGGATACTAATAAGTAAAAAACCTAATCCTCCTACATATGAACCATCCAGAATCTCAACAACCATCAACCTCTAAAAGTATGGCTGATGTCATAGATTTATCCGAAGACCTAAGGCAAATTGCTAATTTGATCATTCGACAAAAAAAGTGACTTTAGCAGAAGTCGTAGATTACACAAAATTAACAGAACAAATTATCCAAGAAAAGATACAAATCCTGATTTCGGCAGGTTTTATTGCAGAAATACAGGAAAATGGCATAGCTTGCTATCAAACTTGCTTAAACCAAACAAGAAAAAGTACACTCTCTCAACAAATCTGGGATAATCTATAAATCTGCATCTGTATAATTATGTCAAAAATCATTTCTATTCACTCGTTTCGAGGTGGTACTGGGAAATCAAATTCAACGGCTAGTCTAGCTGCGATCGTCGCACGTTATGGATATAGAGTTGGAATAGTTGATACTGATATTCAATCTCCAGGGATTCATGTTCTATTTGGCTTTGATGAGCAAAAAATTGAATATTCACTTAATGATTATCTATGGGGAAAATGTAGAATAGAAGAAACTGCTTATAATGTTACTTCAGTTTTACAAAAGACAGGTAAGCCCAATAGCCAGATTTACTTAATCCCCTCCAGTATTAATGCAAAAGATATTACCAAGGTTTTGCGGGAAGGCTTTGACTTTAATTTGCTCAATGATGGCTTTCAAGAACTGATTGAGACTCTCAATCTAGATTATCTATTTATTGACACACATCCCGGACTAAACGAAGAAACTTTACTCTCTATAGTGATTTCAGATATCTTAGTTTTAATTCTTCGCCCTGACCGTCAAGACTTTCAAGGTACAGCTGTCACGGTTGAGGTTGCCCGTAGGTTAGAAGTACCAAAAATGCTACTTTTAATTAATAAAGCACTTCCAGCGCTGGATTTTGATGCTTTACAGCAACAGGTAGAAAAAACTTACAATGCTCCTTTAGCTGGTATTCTTCCCCTTGCAGAGGAAATGATACAAATGGCAAGTAGCGATATTTTTTGTCTACGCTTCCCAGATCATCCTCTCTCTAAGATTATGGAGAAGGTGGCTCAAATGTTAATATAGAAGGGTGTAGGGTGTAGGGTGGAAGAATTATGAAATATTTCTCTTCTCGGTTATTAAAATCAGGTGTTGTTTACTTACTTCTAACTTATACTTTTTTAATTGTTAGTTTTTTATTGGCAAAACCTGCATTATCGGAGGAAAAAAACAAAGCAAAAGATTTCGACTATTGGGCTAGTTTATGCAAATCATTAGGAGATGAAAAAAAATATGATGAAGCAATTGCAGCTTGCGACCAAGCAATTACAATTAAGCCCAAGGAACCGGGTATCTGGAGTCAGCAAACACAGGTATTTTTAGGTGCAAATAAATACGCTGAAGGTTTGGTTTCTGCGGGAATGGTTTTGCGCTTCAAGCCAAAATCTTCCTTGGCTTTAGTCCAGAAATGTCAAGCGCTAAATGGTTTAGCTAAATATGCAGAAGCGATCGCCACCTGTGATTTAGCTCTCAGGGGTGATGGCAATTGGGGTGAGGCGACAGCAGCGCTAGCACTGTTTAATCAAGCCCTCGCAGAGAGTAATTTGGCACAGTATTCAGAGGCGATCGCTGCATTCAATCGCGTTCTGGAAATTAATCCCCAAAATTCTTTAGCTTTATTGGGAAATTGCCGCGCACTGACTAATTTAAATAGATTTACAGAGGCGATTTCGGCTTGCGACTTGGCGATCAAAACCAATCAAAATTGGGGGGATGCTAACCCAGAATTGGCGTGGTATTACAAGGGTCTATCACAGAAGAAAACCGGACAAGTTGAATCAGCAGTAGCTTCATTTAATCAGGGAATAGCGTTAAATCCGCAAGATTTCAATATCTGGATTGAGCATGGGCGTTCCCTATCTTTATTGGGTAAAGTAGACCAAGCTAGTGTTTCTTTGGAATCAGCTGTGAAGCTAAGTCCCAATTATTCCTTAGCTTTAGCTGCTCAATGTGAAAATCTCAATAAATTAGGCACAAAAGAAGCATACCAAAAAGCCTTAGAAGCTTGTGAAAAATCGCTACAAGGCGATAATAATTGGGGTGATGCAGGTTTAGGGTTCGCTTGGTCACAACAAGGAGTCGCCTTAGCAGGTTTGGGTCGTTATGCGGAAGGATTATCATCAATTGAGCGGGCTATTTCTCTCAATCCCAACCAAGCCGAAGCCTGGGATAATCGTGCTGCTGTACTGTGGTATTTAGGTAGATATGCAGATGCTATTACTAGTAGCGATCGCTCGACTAGACTCAATCCCCAATCTGCGCAAGCTTGGTTTAATCAAGGTAGAATACTTAAAACCTTAAACCGTTATTCAGCCGCGCTCGCAGCTTACGATCAAGCATTGGCAAAAGTTAATCAGCTGACTGATAACTCTGAAATAGCGAATATTTGGGCTAATCGTAGCGTCGTTTTATGGCATTTGGGTAGAAATCGAGCGGCTCTTGCTTCTGCGGACCAGGCGATTAGTCTCAATCCAGAGTTATCCCAAGGCTGGGTTAACCGAGGTGTAATTCTATTAAGTCTCTCCAGATACAAAGAAGCTTTTACAGCTTATGATCGCGCCAATACTTTCCAGCCCAACAACGGTGATATTTTAGCAGGTAAAGGATTAGCCGCCCTTAAATTAGGCAGATATCCCGATGCGATCGCGATATTTGAGCAAACGTTAAAAATTGACCCGGCGAATTCCTTAGCTATTGTCAATAAACCCATAGCTGAGAAACTGTTACAAGCAAAGCTGGAAAAACAAAAACCCAAACTACCAGTAATACCGCTAAAAACCAAATAAACGCAATTCCCTCCAGCTATCCCACAATCTTCCCTATCTCCCCCACCCATCTCTGTCTATCAGCATGTTCCAAATTTAAAATATCTACTAAACTCCAATGGAAGTGAAAAGCAATACAGGCTATTTCCTCGTGGAGTCCGTCCGAGGGATAGCCTACGATTCCCCCGCTAAAGCTAACTCCACTTGAAAGTTAGTATGACATTGAGGACATTGTACAGGAAGATAAACATCACCTTGTTGATTAATCCGATTATAAAACTCTCTTAAATAAGCCAGATCCCGCGAGAAAAGATTCTCTAATAACTCTGGGGTTATCTCAGTTAAACTCCCCAATCGAGTGATCACCCTGGATAGCATTATGATCACACCATAAGCAGAATTATCCTGAACAGCGCGGTTTTTTTGCAGAAAAATTTCATCTTTGGCAGTTGCTAGACGCATTACTCCTTGACGATGAAGATTTCCGACTGTATCTACAAAGCCTCTAGGCAGGATAAAGTCAAATTCAGTTTGAATTTTAGCTTCATTCACCATATTTAAAGTTAAGTACTACCCTAATTATCCTCTTCTAGTTCGTTAATTTGCCGATAAAATTTCTGTAAATAACTTAAATCCGTAGCAAATAAATTTTCCACAACATCAGACGTTACCTCATCCAGAGCACCTAAACGAGTAATCACACGACATAAAATAATCACTGTTGCGTAAGCCGGATTTGATTTCACTCGTGGATCTCGCAAAGGTATAATTTCATCCATTGCTCTAGATAAACGCATTATACCCTTGCGGTGCAAATTGCCATCTGCATCTAGATATCCTTTAGGTAATGTAAATTCAAATTCAGTTTGTAACATTCAAGCCTACGAGACCCTAATTAATTCTTCAATCACTAATTCTAATTCTTCAATTTCAAATTCACCCCCCGAAGCCTGCAAATCAGCAATTTTATAACTGGTAGGCCAACTACGGAGGAAATTAAATCTCACAACCTCGCTGGCGGATTGATCGTATACTACTAGAGAGCCATCTCGGCGCTGTGTAGACCAGTTACCTTCTTGAACGGATTGAAACCAAGACCACATAGTTTTGGAAATAGATAGTCCTCGCTTGAGAGTAATGTTATTAATTTTCTTATTCCCAGGAATTTTAGTTCGTACTATCAATCCTGCGCTTGCTTTACCCCATTGTTGGGGTGTCACCTCTGATATTTCAATAGCATCTTGAGTAACTGTAAAACCCTGACATTCCATAAAATAGCCATCTATAGGCTCTTCGCTACCATCCAACGTCAACTCTACATAAAACCGGGAATTAGTAAGAATTTCGGCAAAGTTTCCTGTCGTCATCTGATTTATAGCCTCAAAGAAACAAAAGGGAAGAGGACGAAATGTCCTATTCCCCGCTATATCTTATTTAACACGATGTATACTTTCATAAACAAATTCTACAGTTTCAGTGAATAGTTCTTCACTACCTGCCTCAAGTTTAGAACCTTTATAACTAGAAGGCATGACTCCTGTCAGATTCCAACGAGCCGCTTCTTCTCCGCCCTGATTATAAAGTATAATTGACCCAGTTTTCCTTGTTCCTTTAGTATTGCTACCTCCACCAGTACTAACTTGAGAGTGGGAATCATAGAACCATTGATAAAGCCTCTTATCACCTATAGTGCCTACATACTCCGCAGTGATTTTATCATTACTGAGACCAGTAACTGTAGCTTGGATGAAGCTTTTACCTCCCTTGGTGACACCAAAGGATTTATCTGTACCAGCTGTTTGCAGAGTATTACCCATACCACTGACTTTCTTGACAATCAATCCATCCAGTCCATCTAATTCAAAATAGTACTTGGAACAAGCCAGAATTTCACCTTTAGCCATTGCATAACTCCTATTTATTAAGTACTAATAACGACATATAACCCATTAGATGGCCCGAATCATTTCTTCAGCTATGATTTCATAGGTTTCTACAGCCAACTCATTACTTTCGGCGCTCAGATCTGATACTTTATAGCTTTTAATCCAACATCTAGTTAAGTTCCAGCGCATTACTTCAATATCCCCACTATCGTAGGCTACGATAGAACCATCCTTGCGATTCTCACTCCACTTACCATCACCACCTTCACTCTTCGGCATAGTTGCTTTCAGCCAATTGTACCAAGCCATATCACCTTCAACAACATAAGCTTCAATGGTGATATTAGGGTTTTCTTCAAAACCAGCAGATGTTGATTGCCAAAGGGTTTTACCACCTTTAGTGGAAGCTAGGGGTTTTTCATGTCCAGCAGTTTGCCCCGTAAATGTCGTTTCAGTCACACTTTTAACTAACTTCTCTTCGAGTCCAGTAAATGAAACATAGAATCGACTAGTTGGTATTGGTTTTAACTCATCAGCCATATTTTACCTCCTTACTTTCTGAATCTAAATGATGATATTTTCACAGTACTTAAAATATAGACGTAAAAAATCACGTCTATATTTTAAAATACTTTATTATTGGTTAGGCGACCACTGACTAAAGCGGAAGACGACAAATTCCGCTGGACGTACTGGACACACACCAACTTCAATGAACAAACGACCCAACATCATTGTTTCATGGGTGTTAATGGTGGCATCACATTTAACATAGAAGGCTTCTGCTGCGGAACCACCAAATAGAGCACCATCTCGCCAAAGTCTTTCCAAGAAATTGCTGACTGTGCGGGTAACACGGGCCCATAAGTCTTGGTCATTAGGTTCAAAAACTACCCATTGAGTACCCAATTCTACTGATTTTTCAATGTAGCTCATTAAGCGACGAACACTGATATAACGCCATTGGACATTATCTGGTTCTACCAAAGTCCGAGCACCCCAAATACGAATACCTCGGTTGGGGAAGGAGCGGATACAGTTGATACCTAATGGGTTCAGTAATTCTTGTTCGCGTAAGTTGGTTTCATAAGCCAAACCAAGTACGCCCCTGGGTGTATCATTAGCTGGTGCTTTATAGACACCTCTAGTCTCATCGGTGCGACACCAAACTCCTAACATATGACCAGAAGGTGGGATGAGAATTGGTCTACCGCCGTTGCGGGGGTTAGGGACTTTAATCCAAGGATAGTAAAGGGCGGCAAATTGCGATCGCCGATTAAAAGCACTCAACCACTGAGCAATATGCTGAGGTTTCACCTGAGTTGGAGGTACAGCCGCACCACCACCTTTACAGGGAGGAGGGTCTAAAACTACCATCCGACTAGGAGCAGTTTGTTCGCACAGGCTAACCATGGTTTCCATGATCCCGTGAACCTGGTCTAAATCCAAGATGCTATTTTGATATGCGCGCATCAAGTCAGGAAAAGACAACATGGTAATTTCATCGATCTCGAAAATACCCTGCATCCCTGTGCGTTCGTCCCGCGCCCCTTGGACATCTCTGGGGAACCTGTCTGGTGTGGATATAACTGGTGGCGGGCTGACTTCATAAACCCCATTTCCGGGACGACGGGATAAGGGTTGTCCGGGTGTATCCAAGTCAACTACAGCCACAAATGGAGATTCTTGTAAAGCAGTAACCACATATGCACCTACTTCCGCTTGGACTTGTGGGTTCATGGTTAAATGGTCGTATTCTTCTAGGATTTCACCATCTCGGCTAATGGTGACTTTGAAGAATTCACCTGTGTTTAAAGGCGGTTCTGCTTCTGGGTCTGCTGGTGGTATCGGCTCACTTTCTGTAATATTCACGTTTAGTCTGGTAGCAACCCCATCACTCTGAGCATCATCTGTATCTGGTTTCAGAGAAAACTGTAACGATGGACGATTACCAGTAGTCCGAATCTTGAGAGCTGTTTCCTCTACAGCTGGTGGTTGTGAACCTGGTAGTTTAGTCCCAATGCTGACAACCCAACAACGTCCGCCACCATTCAGAAACCAGCCGTTAACAGCAAAGGGTAAATAGGCGTCAAAATCAGTGTAACCATCGGAACCTTGTTTAGCATAGTATTCCAGGTATTCGTTCCAGGAGGTTACCAACATCGGCTTAAACAATTCAGCATCACCCCGGACTTCTTCAGTAAAACCGATAAATCCAGCAATGTTGGTACTTACACCCTCAATAGGACGACTACCTTTATCTATTTCTTCTACGTATACACCAGGCGCAAAGTAATCTAATCTAGGCATAATGTTTTCGCTTTTCTGTATTAGTTAATTCAGAGTTTTCCGTTGGAGGATATTGATAAAATACCCTGTTGTTAATACTTGATTCGACTGTGGTTATTTAGTAGGAAAATTTCCTCAGTATAGACTGCTGAATACAGGTTTACTTTTATACGTTTTCAGCAAAAGATGCGCCACCTACAGTATAAATAAAGTTACTCAAAGGTTTCTGTTGACTTGCTAAACTATGGACAACTATAACTAAGCTTAGAGATCTGTCAGACTAGTGGTTATTAGACTTTAGTCGAAATTCTAAATAATTGTATGCAATTAGCTCAATCAATAAACTTATCTGGTTAATCTAATACTGTTTGTCTTTATACTATAAAAAACAAAAGTCTGCTCAATGGAGACTATTTGAGTAACTTATAGTATAAGTGTAACTTTTTATTCAGGTGCTTGTACTAAGATATTAAGAGATGAATATTGCTACTCAAACGTTGACTGTACATATACCTCTACCATTGTCTCCGATCAACCAACCCAGACAAAAGTTGATTGATGGACTGAGAAATATCTGTAAAATTCATACTCAACAATTGTCAGATATATTGCCAGTTATCGTTGTCTGGACTGTATATCAAGACCCAGATACAAAAACCTGCCAATTAGCTACTGAATATAGGCTGGAGCGATTGTATTCTAATCAGACTAACTCTTGTTTGACTGCTCGCTATTGGGAACTTTGGCGGTCTAATGTAGATTTTATTGCATATCTACAGCAAAATAAGTCCTTACTACATAATTTACAAGTTCTCCAAATTACTGACTTAAGTTTACCGTTAGGCTACCACGCTTATATTTGCTGTTTAGGCAATGATAATTTTCCCGAAGACTATATATTTTTATTTACTTATGAACCACTGACAGATCAGCAACAAGAATGGCTAAGACAGAGTGCTCAATTGCTCAGTCACTATTTAGTTATGTATCAAGAGCGATCGCAGCAATTGGGAAAAATTGACTCCTTATCTGAGGCTCTAGGGCGTACAGAACATCAATTACGTAATCCTTTAGCTCTGATTAGTCTATATGCAGAAAACCTCCGCTTGGCTTTACCAAATGGTTGTTTACAAGAACAAGCAACGTTAATTCGTTACACAGTAGACGAAGTGGCTAAAAATTTAAAAAATTTGCTTTACTATGGGCAAAGAGCAAAACTACAAATAGGACAATGTAATTTACAATCAATTTTTACAGAATGTTTAGAAGGTTTACGACCTTGGATCGAGGCAAAAAAACTGGAAATTTGCTACCCCAAGCAACCAATGATTGTGGCTGTTGATCGCTGGCAAATACAGCAGGTAATAACTAATTTATTCACTAATGCGATCCATTTTAGTCCTCCCTATGGGACAGTGAAATGTAATTGGCAAATATATGCTGATGATATTTTAGTAGAAATTAGCGATCGCGGTTCAGGAATTTCGCCAACAGACCTGGAAGAAATATTTCAGCCTTATTATTCTCTGCGTCCAGGGGGTACTGGACTAGGATTGGCGATCGCCCAAAAAATCATTCGTGACCATCAAGGCAATTTATGGGCAGAAAATCTGCCAGAAGGTGGTGCGCAATTCTCCTTTACCCTACCGCGCAAATTGCCAGATGTTTAGGAGAGGATGCCAATGAAAAGGAAAAAAGATATAGCTTCAATTTTGTTAGTAGATGATGAACCCCTATTTCGGCAAGGGATACGCACCCTACTCAACTTTTATACCAACGCTGGTGGCTTGGGGTTCGATGTTGTCGGTGAAGCTGCTTCTGTTGAACAAGCTCTGAAATTAACCACCGAACAACACCCAGCTTTGATTTTATTGGATTTAGAACTACCGCCAAATGATGGAATTACCGCTTTACAACTTCTAGGAAAATTACCCTACAACGGTAAAGTTTTGATCTTATCAGCACACCAGGAAGATGAATGGATATTCCGCGCTATGCAGGCTGGTGCTAGAGGTTATGTGTTTAAAGACCATGTAGCAACCCAACTCTGGGAAGCCATAACAACTGTCATTAATGAAAAGGTTTATTTACCTCCAGATGTCGCAACTGCCTTTTTTCGTTTATTCCGATACTACACAGGTAACTCTTTGGTTTCAGCTACTGGTATACACCTAACCGAGCGGGAACATGAAGTATTAAACTGGTTGGTACAAGGAGCTTCAAATGAGCAAATTGCTGGACATCTGTTCATTACGATCGCTACTGTCAAAGCTCACTTAACAGCAATATTTGAAAAATTGGGTGTTACAAGTCGGACTCAAGCAATTGTTAAAGCTTTAAAATTGGGTTTAGTTTATCCATGAAGGATTATGAGTAATTATTTAGCCATTGCTACGGTAACAGCAACGCTGCAAAGAATCCTCCAGTCTAGTATCCAGGTGGATGTAGATGGGGCGAGGGTAACAACCGTCAGACCCGATCGCCTGAATAGTGCTGTACCAGAAGCAGGAGTTAATGTCTATCTCTATGAGATTTTACTCAATACTGCTTGGCGGAGTACGGATTTACGCAATCGCCACTCCGATGAAAAATATAGCAAGCGATCGCAAATCGGTTTAGACTTATCCTATTTGCTAACCAACTATGGTAATGAAGTCGAGTTGGAACCACAACGTCTTATGGGTAGTGTTATCCGCACGTTGAATAGTAATTCCACTTTTACCCCAGAAATGATTCGGGAAACATTAGCAGATTCCACTTTTACATTTTTGGCAGATTCTAATCTAGCTGAACAAATTGAAGCGATCGGTATTTCTCCCCTTGACCTAAATGTAGAAGAAATCTCAAAAATTTGGTCTGTATTTTTTCAGACTCCTTACTCTCTATCCATGGCTTATAAAGTTAGCCTTGTTTTGATCGAAAGCGGCGATTTAGTCAAAAAACCCCTCCCTATCCGTTCCCTTCAACCTCATGTCACACCATACCAACCAGCAATTTCTCAAATCAAGGTTTTAGAAGAACTAACTCAACTTTGGCGAACTCCACTACCTACGACCCTGTTAATTTTGGCAAATAGTACATTATTAATTCAAGGTAACAGGTTAGAAGCAGAAATTACCCAAGTGCGCATCGGTGATATTAAGGTAACTCCGCAGAAAGTTACTGATCGACAAATTACCTTAAACCTGTCTTCCATTCCTCCCTTAAGCTTGCGGGCGGGTGTCCAAAGTCTCCAGGTAATTCATCCTCAAAAACAGGTTAGTTCCAATATTGTGCCAATTATGTTACGTCCAACTATTGAGGAGGTAACTGTATTAAATATCCAGGGAAGAGGAGATGAGCCACGTTCTGCTGATGTCACAGTTTTAGTTAATGTTACCATTAATAAAAGTCAGTCAGTAACCTTGATATTAACTGAACTTTCACTTACACAATTTTCTGGTTATTCCTCTGAAAAAACTCGGAATCGTCCTACTAATTCTAGCTCAATTACTTTTGAGATTACTGATTGTTTACCCGGAAGTTATTTAGTCCGTCTACTAGTGGATGGGGCGGAAAGTTTATTAACAGTTGATACCGACTCTCACAGTCCTACGTTTGAGCAGTATATTGCACCTGTGGTAGTTATAGTTTAATTGAGTTTAATTGGTACTTAAAAAACATTTGTAAACTTTCATGGTAAATGAGTTATTCAACCGCAATGCTGAATGGCACAAAGCTAATAAGTATTATTTGATCGCAGCATTGAGCAAGATCCGCACCGCATTGGGGGAAACTGGGGGGAGCAGAGAAGATTACCTTACAGAATTAAGCAGTCATAATGCATTCAAGATGCTTTGCCATATCTTTGATTTGTCAGATTTTGAGTGCAATATACTATTGTTGTGTGTAGGAATGGAAGTATATGCAGATTGGGGTTTTCTATGCGCCAACGCAGGAGGTAATCATCCAAAACAACCCTATCCCACTTTCAGTTTAGCCATGGCGGTTTTTCCCAATCCTGACTGGCAAGCTTTAATGCCTACATCACCGTTACGCAAATGGCAGTTGATTTGTTTGGGGGATTCTTCGGTACTCAATTTGACTCCATTGGGGATTGATGAACGGATACTACACTATCTTATGGGCTTTCCTCATTTAGATGAACGTTTACAGGGTGTAGTTGAATTAATATCAGGGGAAAGCTGTAATCATGTAGCAAGTCATTGGCAATTGGCTAAACAATTAGCGACAACTTGGCAGCAAACAGCAGGGGAAGCTAGGTTACCAATTCTACAGTTGTGCGGGGATGAAGTAGCTAGTAAAAGGGCGATCGCCTCTACAGCTTGTCAGTTACTTAATCTCAATTTACACCTGATGTCGGCTGCAGTGATTACTAGCTTGAATAGTCGTGAAATTAAAGACTTATTGCGCTTATGGTCTAGAGAATCCTATTTGACTGATAGTGTTTTACTCCTGGATTGTGATGAAATTGATACTTCAGACCCAGCTAAAGAAGGTGCGATCGCTAGATTAATTGAACATATTTATACTCCGCTGATGATTACTAGCCGAGAGAGGCGGCGATCGCTCCAACGTCCCCTCATTACCATTGAAGTTCATAAACCTAGCGCCAGCGAACAACGTACTATCTGGCAAAATTTCCTGGGTGAAACAGCGACTAATCTCAACGGACATATAGAAACTCTGGTATCTCATTTTAGTCTTAACACCTCTGCGATCGCCACAGTTTGTACTGAAACTATCGGCAAGTTAAAGGGAGAAGAAACACTCAGTGAGTTGCTTTGGGATACTTGTCGTTCTCAAGCGCGTCCGCGTTTGGATGAATTAGCCCAAGCAATTGAAGTCGGTGCTACTTGGGATGATTTAGTGTTACCAGAGTTACAACGGCAAGTTTTACATGATGTCGCAGCGCATGTGCGACAACGAGCCAAGGTTTATGAGCAATGGGGATTTGGGAATAAAGGCGGGCGTGGTTTAGGTATCAGTGCTTTATTTGCGGGTGCAAGTGGTACGGGTAAAACAATGGCAGCAGAAGTCATTGCGGCTGAATTGCGTCTAGATTTATACCGAATTGATTTGAGTTCTGTCGTGAGTAAGTATATAGGCGAAACTGAGAAAAACCTGCGGCGGGTATTTGATGCGGCTGAGGCGGGAGGAGCGATTTTATTATTTGATGAAGCTGATGCTTTATTTGGTAAACGGAGTGAGGTGAAAGATAGTCATGACCGTCATGCTAATATAGAAGTGAGTTACCTACTGCAACGCATGGAAGCCTATCGAGGTTTAGCTATTCTCACGACTAACTTAAAAGGTTCCTTAGACCAAGCTTTTCTCAGACGGATTCGGTTTATTGTGCAGTTTCCTTTCCCTGACTTTAACCAACGTATGGAAATTTGGCAGCGGATTTTTCCTAGTCTGACTCCGACTCAAGGATTAGACCCTAGCTTATTAGCGCGGTTAAATGTGTCCGGAGGTAATATTCGTAACATTGCCCTGAATGCAGCATTCCTCGCTGCAGATGCTGGTGAGCCTGTAGAGATGAAACATATTTTACAAGCTGCCAAGAGTGAATATGCTAAGTTGGAACGACCGCTCACAGATACTGAAGTGAAAGGCTGGATTTGATATAATTGAGCAACAGAAGGTAAGATATACATAATAAATTAAATTCCTAGACTTAAATATATGCAGCAAAAAATCCACAAAGCCTCTTCCTCCTATTCTCCAACCCAGACAAACCAATCTCAGTTTGCACCGCGTCCCTTTAAACTCCTCCAAGCTAAATTGACAATAGGGCAACCAGGGGACAAATACGAACAAGAAGCAGATCGGGTCGCATCTCAAGTTGTACAACAGATCAATACCCTTAGTTCAGCCCCGCTAAATCAGGAACAGTCCATACAGCGTCACGAAGAAACGGACGAAGAAATTCAGGCGAAACGAGAGATTACATCACTCCAGCGTCAGGAAGCCTCACCAGATTTGACATCTGCGATTAATAGCGCTAGGAGTGGGGGACAGCCCTTAGATGCAGGTTTGCAAAGTTCAATGGGACAGGCGATGGGGGCGAATTTCAGTCGGGTAAAAATCCACATAGACGCAACAGCAGATCAGTTAAATCGTTCTATTCAAGCAAAAGCTTTTACCACAGGTAATGATATTTTCTTTAAACGCGGAGAATATAATCCTAGTAGTAGAAAGGGAAAAGAGTTAGTAGCCCATGAATTAACTCATGTCGTACAGCAAAATGGTGGTACAGTACAGCGTCATCAAGATGAAGATGAAGTGCGGATGAAACCTGATCTACAACTTAAACAAGAGTCTAATTCTGGTTGCGAGTGTCCATCCTGTAATTCCACAAATGCAAATCTAAATATTCAAAGAAAAGAAAGTCAATCTAGAGGTGTGCAAAATTTCTTCAATCAGAAATTAGTTGATTCAGTTAAAATACAACGTCAAGTAGATTCTGGTGGTCATTGTTCAGGATGTTCCTGTTCTAACTGTTCCAGTGTCACTGGACATATTCAAATGAAATCAACCGGAAATAAGGTGGTTTCTATATCTTCAGATTTAAACAATTCATCTTCCCCTGTAATTCAGCGCCATGCGGCTTATGAGCATTATATGTTAGGGAAAATGGAGCCATCTAAAATAGCTGGTATTCCTATGGTAAGAGAAATACCTCAATTAAAACAGCAGTTAGCCACACTTCAAAAACAAGGTAAATCTGAAAAACAAAAAGCTGATATTGCTGATATTAATGGAAAGATAAAAAAAGCTAAAGGGAAACTAGACACTGTTCAGCACACTCTTGAACAAGAAATGGCTCGTCTGTGGGAATTTAAGAACAATCCAGAGGCAACACCAAATGAAGATCAAGGGAAAGAGATTGGCAAGGTTGAACAAGATGAAGATGGTAAATGGCAAATTCCTATTGTTAAACTACCAGTCAAAGGAGATGGTAATAACTCAGTAGCAGGGGATACGACAATTATTGTTAGTTACAGTGAGATTAATACATTCCCAGATTTCTTCGGTAATCCAGAAACTATTGCCAATACTCCTAAATCAACAGTGCTTAATCTTTTACAAGGAGTTAGGCAACAAGCTTACATTGAATTATCTAATTTATATAAAGAGATTTTTGGAGAAGATAAAAATAAATTGGCTGATTGGAGCAATCGTGAGTATTTAGGAATTACACAAGGAGATTTTGAAGGAGCTGTAGGACCACGAGGACAAGCTGTTAATGATTTTGCCTATGAAAAACGTACAGAGCTGCAAGTTCAAGGGGCAACTAAACGATCCAAAAAAGAGGAGAAAAGCCAAGAATATTTTGCAGCCTTAGAAAGGAATGCCTGTCACTTTGCACCTTATAGTTGGGATCAATGGCAAGGATATCATGATAAAGCTAGAGAGTTAGCCAAACTATCATACAGAAATCAAGAAATTGCTGAAGACTTTAAACATAGAGGATGGGATGACAAAGTGCCGATACTTGAGCAACAATCAGCAAAGCTAGCTAATGAAGCTATGCTACAAAATGCTTTTGGAGAACACTATTTACAGGATTCATTTGCAGCAGGACATTTAATTGATAAAACAGGTGTAATGCAAGCATTTACAAAGTGGATCAATACTAATGGAAAGCAATTGGGAAGCTCGAAAGAATATAAAGAGCAATGGGCAATGGCAAGTATGATTGCTAATAATGATCTTAAGTCTAATCCGCAAGCACTCGATGACAGTATGATGAGAGGACAATTAGAATCGGTGGGTCAAGCTACTAATCAGGTTGGTCTTGCTGCAACAGAAGACATTAAATTTATGATGTGGTGGCGTAATGCAGCTAATGCTAATAAAGGCAATAAACATCTAACCCCTGAAACTGCAGCCCAAAAATGTTCAATTCTTACTGTTAAAAATAATCAAGCTCAAGCAGAGGACTTGATGGATAAACTTGTTGCCCAAAACTTTGCTAAGAAAAAAACAAGTGGTATATTCAAAAAGACAGAATTTTATTCTTTAAATCAAGCTCAAGTTGATGTTTTAAAGGGTAAAGGGGCTTATAATGCAGCTTTAGGAATGAAACTTAATGAGGATGGACAGCATGATTTTACTAAAGAAGCAGAAGAATTCAATTTAGCCGCATATAATTCGTTTATGAGTAATGCCTACATTCAAGGTGCAACGAAGTACTTCCATGACAAATATTGCAAGGAAGGATTGGAAGTAATAACGGGAACAGGTGAAGCAATTGGCAGAATTTATGGTGATGCTAAAATGGTTAGTGCGGGTGGACAAAAAGGTTTAGAATATTCGGCTAAGACTTCTCAAATGTCCCGTGAAGCAATATTCAATATTATTAATGGTACACCTGAGAACGCTAAACCTACTCTAGATATTAAAAACCGATTCCCAACTCAAGTTGTTGTTCCTGGTGTAGGACCAAGAAATTTGGCAAATTGGAATTACCAGTTCTTATATACTAATGCTGCTTTTACGGAAGCCGCTACTATTGGTGCAAAAGCAGTATATAAGGTCAAGTCTGGAGGTGGTATCTCTGGAGGTAATGCTATTAATGTTGAAGGTATTGAAGGTATTGTTAAACATGATGGAGATGTATTCTAAATTAAAATGACCGAATTAACTGTTACTTCTGAAATTCACGAAAACAATCAGATTTCAATATTACAGTTAGTGATTAACTTCTTCAAGCAAAATAATTGGACATTTTCTCAGCATGAAACAGAGCCTATTTTAAGAACTACTTATCAAGGCGAAAGTGCAGAGTTAAGTTGTGTTGTCAGAACAAGGGAAAACCCGTCTCAATTTATTTTTTATTCACTTTGTCCGGTGAATATACCTGAGAAAAAGCGTTTTGTAATCGCAGAATTTCTGACAAGGGTTAATTATGACTTGACTGTCGGTAATTTTGAGATGGATTTTCAAGATGGAGAAGTTCGTTATAAGACTTTTGGTATTAATGTGGAAAGTCATCCTCTCAGTTCACAATTAATAGCACAGTTAATTTTTGTTAATTTAATGACGATGGATAGATATTTACCCGGGCTCATGTCAGTCATCTATGCTAATATTCCTGTACAAGAAGCAATTCGACAAATCGAGCAGCAAGCTAATTTATAAATAAATTTTCATCCTCCAAGGATTGTATATTGTGGTTAAGGATACTGGTAAAAAAATAGCCGAAGAAGCTTTGCAAAGAGAGGCTATTCCTCAGCAAGTCGCAAGCAAACTACGTTCCCAAATCAGACTACCTGCGAAATTACGTTGGCTAGAGAGATTTAGTTGGATAATTCCCGTTATTCAAGAAAATACTGCTCCCCTAGTGGAAGGGATTAAAGCCAAAATCCCACAGAGATTCTGGAAAAAACAGCAAGACCCAGCACTGGCTGAACCTGAAATTAGTCCCCCCAGTCCGCCAATATTTCCCCGATTTATCGATCCGTTTTTGCGGAAATATAATTGCAGTAGTGGGAATACTCTAACTTGTGAATGGACACAAAGGACATTAGAACAAAATCCTACAGCCAAACAATGTCTAAAATGCAGTTTTCCGACTATTTTACCCTCAACATCAGAGGTTCGGGGTTATCGGGGTAAATATCGCGTAGATAAATGGTTGGGACAGTGTGGACTAGGAAGATTGTACCAAGGAGTCCAAGTCCCAGATCAAAAACCAGTGGTGATTAAAGAATACTTATTGCCTCCAGCAGCTTTTAATGCAGAAGAAATAAGAGTACGGAAACAAGCTTTTGAAAGCATGGCTGGTTTGAGTTTAGCCGATGGGAGAATCCAGGATATTCGGTTGATTTTACCTGGGGATGCGATCGCCGATCCAGTAGAACCACGCTGCTATGTAGTTACAAATGGCGCTCTAAATACCTCCCCCACCCTCAGCACCTACCTCAGCCAAAATGGCGCAATGACTGAAACAGAAGTGCGTCGAGTGCTCAACCAAGTACTCCAAAGCTTGCATTTTCTCCACTCGCAAAAATTCATCCTTCCTGGTGGTCAATTACAGGTGGGAATAGCTCATGGTAATATCGGACTCAATAATCTATTGATAATTACAGATAACAAGGAATTTTTTATCTATATAAATGATTTAGCACTTTGGGAAAATCTATTTAATTTACCGACAAGTAAAACAGTAGTTCCCAGATTTTCTCAAGACTTAGTAGATTTAGGTTATGTCGCTTTTTATCTATTAGCTGGAAAGACGATAGACTCTGTGGACTTGCTTCCTCTTGAACCCGAAAATAACAATCATTGGCCTCCGATAGATCCTCAATTAAAATCCTTTATCTTAAGACTTTTAGAACTAGATATACCTTTTAAGAATGCTGAAGAAGCACGACAAATATTATTACAGATACCGCTAGTACAAACAAAAGAATCATTATTGATTACGGGCGAAATTGAAGATAACAAAACCAAGCTATATCGACCATCTAAGATAATTTTAGGTATAATGGGATTGTTGATATTTGGTGCAGTTATATGGTTTCTAATTCATAGATTATCGCCGGGAGAAATTTCACCAGAAGAGACTGAGACTTGTTGTTTAAACGAAATATCTGCTGTTCCAGTTGGTAAATACAATTATACTGGTGAAAGTGGTGGTAGTGGAATTTATGTACTGCGGGAACCTAACTTAATTTTAAAGAATAAAATCCTCGAAAAAATCATCCAAAATCATTATCCAAAACTACAGCTAAATTATCAACCAGGAACTTCGCTGGAAACAGCTATTGAAAATGTTAGTTCTGGGAAATCGGACTTTGCTATTACCCGTCAAGTTAATGAAATCAATCCCCTCTTGAGAGAAAAAGAATTTGCTTACGATAGTTTAGTGATATTTGTCGCTTTTAGTTATTCAAAACGGGATAAAAGTCTCCCAAATGCTTTACAAGGTGAGATTACTTTTCAGCAATTACGAGACTTATATACTGGTAAGATCAGAAATTGGCGAGAGATCGGAGGCGCAAATTTTCCTGATTTACCAGTAAAACTTTACTTTCCCTCCGAAAAAGAATCTTTGCGGATATTTGAGGAACGGGTACTCAAAGAACCAAGTGCGATCGCTCAATTCAGAAGATTACAACAAAGTCAATTAATCGCAAATTCGACCTTGATCACCTCAAGAATATTACAAAAAGTCCTACAGGATTTTGAAGAAGACAATATTGGTAGTATTGGTTTTGCTAAACTAAGTAAAGTTTTTGGTCAATGTTCTGTCTATCCTCTAGCTTTGCGAGAGGACAATCAACCAGCTATTCAGCCTTTAATACAAGATAATGGGAATCCGATAGACCCAAGTACAGACTTGTGTAATGATAAAGGAAACTATAGACCTAACTTCAAGGTCTTCAAAACAGGAAGCTATCCACTAGAGTATTCCATAGTCGTAGTTTATCCGGGCGATAATAGTCGTAGCTCTATTGGGAATAAATTCGCTGATATGTTGAGAACAAATGAAGTACAACTCCTACTGGAGAAAGCGGGTTTAGTACCATTGCAAAGCAATAAACTATAAAAATAGGCTATATTTAGTTATATTCTGGGACAATACAATCTATCCACTAGTTAACCATGGGAAGTTATTATAGTACAGAAGACCCTCAAGCAATTTTGAAACTAGCAAGTAAAGTTATGAGCGATCGAAGACTGCTAAAAAAGCTAAGTGAGAGAGTTTATGAATTAATGTTAGAAGATTTGCGCTATCAAAGAGAACGTCATAAACATTAGGAATATTAGGGAAGATTTGATAATGGTTAATCAATTAAACTACGTTACAGCCAATCGCTTTTATGTAGAAATTGAGAGTAGTATTACTGCTTGTTTTACAGAATGCCAAGGTCTAGGTGTTACGGTAAAAACCGAGAAATTTTCTGAAGGTGGTGTCAATGATCAGCAAAGAATTCTTTTAAATCAAGCAGAATTTGCGGATGTGACACTCAAGCGAGGTATCACCGATGATTCAACATTTTGGGATTGGATTCAAAAAATTCTCAGTAATATTGGTAATAATGTTAAAGATCGTCGCAACGTTAATATTTTACTTTTTAATCAAGCGGGAGAAGTAATGCAATGTTGGACATTAATTGGTGCTATTCCTATTTCATGGAAAGCACCGAGTTTAACAGCAGATTCCAACACAGTCGCCATTGAAGAATTAACTTTAACCTATGAAGGATTAAAAATTAGTAAAACTAGTTCTGGTGGCGCATCAACTCTATCAGGACGTGATAGTTCAGGATATTTCTCTAGCAATTAATTATATATGGTTGATGTGGGAACAGGGTCTAATTCCAATTCTCCACAGGGAGAAACAGCAGTCTCAGAGCTAACTATAACGAAACCCTTAGTTACTCATAAACCTTTGGGACAAAAATTACTCAATCCCAAATTTTTGTCACCCTTAGGAAATAAGCTATTATCAAACTTTGCTCCTCTTTCATTTTCTATACAGAAACTATCCAACTATAATCCTTCAGAAAATCTATTTCAGAGTTCGTCCTTTTTTACTGAATATCAATCACAAAATTTATCATCAAGTGAATCAACAGTTATTCAACCTCAACGCGAAACTCCATCTCTGGGAATAACAGAAAATGGAACTCAAGTTCCTACACAATCTGTATCGTTAAGTGAATCAACATTTATTCAACCTCAACTCGAAACTCCATCTCCTGAAAAATTAGAGAA
>Ga0116231_10004111_pt1 | contig 29672 bp, 30 predicted proteins | sample S1TSphgellanicum_2_FD_89695 | JGI IMG/M metagenome (GOLD analysis project Ga0116231, IMG submission 89695) | Host-associated microbial communities from peat moss isolated from Minnesota, USA - S1T2_Fd - Sphagnum magellanicum MG | ecosystem: Host-associated > Plants > Peat moss > Unclassified...
GTGCCGCCGGTGCCGCCCTGCTGCGGCAATCGTTGCAGCAACATGCCGCAGGCCCGTTCGCCATTTGCGAACAGCCACAGGCGTGTCGGCAGTTGCTCGGAGTTGGCGAAATACAATTGCAAAGACTCCGCGAGACCGGGACCCGTGATCGGGACGATGCCTTGGTAGCGCTGCGCCTGATCGTCCGTCTCGAGCGTCACGGTGAGAGTGCCGGCACCCAACAATTCGATGAAGTCCGTCGCCTCCGCGACGGCGTCGGCCTCGCGATAACGCGCGAGTCCGCGCACGCCGAGCCCACTGGTGCATTGCGCCAGCAATAGATGCACGGGGCCGTCGCCCTGCAATTGCAACGACAAGACGCCTTCGAATTTGATCGTGCCGGCGAGCAGCACCGAGGCCGCGACGGCCTCGCCCAAGCGATTGCGCAAACCGACGGCGTAAGTGCGGTGTTCGATCAAGGCGCGCCAGGACGCATCGAGGTGCACCAATTGACCGCGGATCGGGTAGCCCTCGAACAGGAACCGATGCAAGGAGTCGCGATCGTCCATAGTCAAGCCCGGCGCAGCCTTCACCCGAGCTTCTGTTTGAGCAATTCGTCGACTTGGGCCGGATTCGCCCTGCCCTTGGTCACTTTCTGAACCTGGCCGACGAAAAAGCGGAACAGCTTGTCGTTGCCGGACCGGTAGTCGGCGACCTGTTTCGGGTTGGCCGCGATGATCTGCTCGATGATCGCCTCGATCGCGCCGCTATCCGTGATTTGCTTCAGTCCTTTGGCCGAAATGATTGCATCGGCGTCGCCGCCCTCGGTCCAGAGGGCTTCGAACACCTCTTTGGCGATCTTGCCCGAGATCGTATCGTCCAAGATGCGGGCGAGCAGGCCCGCGAGCACCGTGGGCGTGACCTTCGCGGCACCGATCTCCACGCCGTCGCGATTGAGGGCGCTCGACAGCTCACCCATGACCCAATTCGCGGCAAGCTTCGCGTTGGCCGCGCCGACCGCGGCCACGACCGCCTCGAAATACGCACCCAACTCCCGGCTGGCGGACAGCACGCCGGCATCGTAAGGCGACAGGCCGAACTGCGCGGCGAAACGCGCCGCCTTCTCGTCCGGCAGTTCGGGCAGAGTCGCGCGCACGGCTGCGATGAAACTTGAGTCGATTTCCAGCGGCAGCAGATCCGGATCCGGGAAGTAGCGATAGTCGTTGGCCTCCTCTTTGGAGCGCATCGACCGCGTTTCGTGTTTGTCAGAATCGTAGAGGCGCGTCTCTTGGATGACCTTGCCACCGCTCTCGATGAGTTCGATCTGACGGGCGACCTCGTACTGAATCGCCTTCTCGACGAAGCGAAACGAATTCAGGTTCTTGATTTCGGCACGCGTTCCGAATGTCGTGTGGCCGCGAGGCCGTACCGAGACATTGGCGTCGCATCGGAACGAGCCTTCCTGCATGTTGCCGTCGCAGATCTCGAGATAGCGGACCAGCGTGTGCACCTTTTTCATGTACGCGACCGCCTCCTTGGCCGAACGCATGTCGGGCTCGGAGACGATTTCGAGCAAGGGCGTGCCGGCGCGGTTCAAGTCGATGCCGCTTGCATTCGCCAGGCCCTCGTGCAGCGACTTGCCGGCGTCCTCCTCCAGATGGGCGCGAGTGATCCCGACGGTCTTGACCGTGCCATCGTCGAGCGCGATGGCGAGCCTGCCCCGCTGCACGATCGGATCCTCGTACTGACTGATCTGGTAACCCTTGGGCAGGTCGGGGTAGAAATAGTTCTTGCGCGCGAAAATCGAACGTTCGGCGATCTTGGCGCCGATGGCGAGACCGAACTTGACCGCCATGCGCACCGCCTCGGCATTGAGCACGGGCAGAACTCCGGGATACGCGAGATCGACAAGACTGGCCTGCGAGTTCGGCGGTGCGCCGTAGGCCGTCGCGGCGCCGGAGAAGATCTTCGACCGCGTGGCGAGCTGCGTGTGGATCTCGAGCCCGATGACCACTTCCCAATCAGCCATCACGCATACCCGCGCGGCGCGTGCAGGTGCCAATCGGTCGCTTGCTGATACTGATGGGCCGCGCCGAGTACTCGCGCTTCGGAGAAATGCGGCCCGATCAATTGCAGACCCATCGGCAAGCCATCGATGGTCCCGCAGGGCATCGACAAGGCCGGCAAACCGGCGAGGTTCGCTCCGATCGTATAAATATCATTCAAATACATGGTGATCGGATCGTCGACCTTGGCCCCGATCGCGAACGCGGGCGTCGGCGTCGTCGGTCCCAGCAGCAGATCGACCCGAGTAAAGGCAGTGCGAAACTCGTCCGTGATCAGCTGCCGCGCCTTTTGCGCCTTGATGTAATAAGCGTCGAAATAGCCGGCCGACAGGACATAGGTGCCCGTCATGATGCGTCGTTTCACCTCAGGCCCGAAGCCCTCGCCGCGCGAGCGCTTGTACAGATCCATCAAGTCTTTGGGCGAAGCGCAGCGATAACCGAAGCGCACGCCGTCGAAGCGCGACAAGTTCGAGGAGCATTCGGCCGGCGCGACGACGTAATAGGTCGGCACCGACAGCGGTAGGTGCGGCAGGCTGACCTCAACCGTCTCCGCTCCGAGAGATCGGAAGACCCCGAGCGCGGTTTCGATGAGCGCCACGTTGCGCGCCTCCAGGCCGTCGAAGAATTCCGCCAACAAGCCGATCTTGAGGCCGGCAAGCGGCTGCTCGAGCGCCGCGCGATAGTCCGGCACGGGCACATCGACGCTGGTCGAATCGCGCGGGTCGAAGCCCGCGATGGCCTGCAGCACCGTGGCCGCATCCGCTGCCGACCGCGCAAACACGCCCGCTTGATCGAGGCTCGATGCGAAGGCGACGATGCCGTAGCGGGACACGCGGCCGTAGGTCGGCTTGATGCCGGTAACGCCGCTCAAAGCGGCGGGCTGGCGGATCGAACCGCCGGTGTCGGTGCCGGTCGCATAGGGCGCAAGGCGCGCCGCCGTCGCGGCGGCCGAACCACCGGAGGAGCCGCCGGGCACCTTGGTCGTATCCCAGGGGTTCTTGACCGGCCCGTAGTAGCTCGTTTCGTTCGACGAACCCATCGCAAACTCGTCCATGTTCGCCTTGCCCAGCATGACGCCGCCGGCTGCCCGCAGCCGTGCCACGACCGTCGCGTCGTAGGGCGCGATGAAATTGTCGAGCATGCGCGAACCGCAACTCGTGCGTACGCCTTCTGTGCAAAAAATATCTTTATGAATGAGCGGGATGCCGAGCAACGGGCCGCTCTCTCCGCGCTGCAGTCGAAGGTCCGCCTCGGCCGCCGCGAGCAGCGCCTCCGCGGCTGTCGCGGTGATCAGGGTATTGAGCACCGGGTCGTACCGCTCGATCCGCTCGAGGAAATGGCGGGCGAGCTCGACGCTCGAGACTTCGCGACGCCGCAATAGATCGGCCAAGGCGCCGATGGCAAGATCGTGCAGCATCGTGGCGCTTATTCGATGACCCGCGGCACGACGTACAAGCCCGATTGCACGCTGGGCGCGTTCAACTGGTAGCGTTCGTGCTGATCGGTTTCGCTCACCTCGTCACTGCGCAGTCGCTGACGCAGGCCGACGAGCGGATGCGCCATGGGGCCGACGCCGCCGGTATCGGCGCGTGCGAGCTCGGCGACGAAATCGACGATACTCGACAGGCTGGTCACGTAGACCGGCAGTTCTTGCTCACTGATCGACAGTCGCGCGAGGTGGGCGATCTTCTCGACTTCTTGGCGGGTCAGACTCATGACTTTAAGTGCTGGTGTGCGCTGCAAAGGCGCAAAGAAAGAGTCGACAGATCATACACCTTGCCTTGCTGAAAGTCCTGTCGGAGGTTACATTAGCGCAACTTTTTTTACCCCCTTCGTATTAGAAAAACACCGCATGTTCAAACGACTTAGAGGTTATTTTTCAAATGACCTCTCAATAGATCTTGGCACCGCCAACACACTGATTTACGTGCGCGAACGAGGCATCGTTTTGAACGAGCCTTCGGTCGTCGCCGTCCAAGACGAACCCACCCGCGGCGGCAAGATCATCGTCGCCGTCGGCGTGGAGGCGAAGAATATGCTGGGGCGTACACCCGGCCACATCACGGCGGTGCGGCCGATGAAGGACGGCGTCATCGCCGACTTTACGTACACCGAAAAGATGCTGCAGTACTTCATCAAGAAGGTGCATGGCAACCGCTTCTTGAGCCCGAGTCCGCGTGTCCTCGTTTGCGTCCCCTTCGGCTCGACCCAGGTTGAACGCCGGGCGATCAAGGAATCGGCCGAGGGTGCCGGCGCGCGCAGCGTGGATATCGTGCCCGAACCCATGGCCGCGGCCGTGGGCGCGGGTCTTCCGGTTCAAGAAGCTCGCGGTTCGATGGTGCTCGACATCGGCGGTGGCACCTCGGAGGTCGCCGTGATCTCGCTGAACGGCATCGTTTATGCCGCGAGCGTACGCATCGGCGGTGACAAGTTCGACGAAGCCATCACGAACTACGTGCGCCGGAATTACGGCATTCTGATCGGCGAGGCCACCGCGGAACGCATCAAACTCGAGATCGGTTCTGCGTACCCCGGCCAACAGGTGCGCGAGATCTCGGTCAAGGGCCGAAATCTGTCGGAGGGCGTGCCGCGCAGCTTTACGCTCAATTCGAACGAAATCCTCGAAGCCCTGCAAGAGCCCCTGCAAGGCATCGTCGGCGCCGTTAAACAAGCGCTCGAGCAAACGCCGCCGGAACTCGGCGCGGACGTCGCCGACCGGGGGATCGTGCTGACGGGCGGCGGCGCCCTGCTGCGCGATGTCGATAAACTCCTGATGGAGGAGACGGGACTGCCCGTGGTGGTCGCGGACGATCCGCTGACTTGCGTCGCCCGCGGCGGCGGTCGTATCCTCGAACTGACCGAAGAGCACGGACCGGGCATCTTCGGATTGGAGTAGTCCAAACCCCCAATGGTCGCCTTTCGCAGTTCCGACACCTCGGCTCGCCCCACGGGACTCCTGCTTCGGTGCATTCTGTTCGCGTTGCTGGCCTTGGGATTGATGATCTTCGACAAGCGCTACGACCATCTCGGTAAGATCCGTCGCGCCCTCTCCATCGTCGCCTACCCAGCTCAAGTCGCGGTCGCGAGCCCGTTCGAGGGTTGGGCTTGGTTGCGTGAAAGCCTGAGCACGCGCGAAGCACTGCGCGCCGACAAGGCGCGCTTGGAGGAAGAGCTGCGTGTGGCGCAGTTCCGGCTCCAACGCTTCGAAGCTCTGGAAGCAGAAACACGCCGCTTGCGGGCCCTGCGCGACAACACGGCCGGCGTCGGCGCCCGATTTTTGGTCGGCAACGTCATGGACGTCGATCTGGACGCATTTCGCGAACGCGTGCTCGTCGACAAGGGGGCGCACGACGGTGTCTACGTCGGTCAGGCGGTGCTCGATTCCGGCGGTGTCTTCGGCCAGGTTGCACGGGTCGGCGAGATGACCAGCGAGGTCATTCTCATCAGCGATGCCGCACACGCGATCCCGGTGCAAGACAATCGCAACGGCCTGCGCACGATCGCGGTCGGCACGGGCGATGTCGGCCACATCAAGCTGCCCTACATTTCCACCGCGGCCGACATCGTCAAGGGCGATCTGCTCGTGACTTCAGGCTTGGGTGGCGGCTTTCCAGCAGGATATCCGGTCGGCATGGTGACCGAAGTCAAACGCGATCCGGCGCAGTCGCTCGCCGACGTCGAGGTGAGTCCCGCCGCCGCGCTCGATCGGGCCCAGGAGTTGTTGTTCGTTTGGCCCTCCGCCGGCGCGGCGCCGGCCGCCACGCTGACCCCGGCGACGACCAAACCGGCGACGACGCCGCCGCCCCCCCATGCCGGCGAGGCGGCAAAGAAATGATGCGTACCGAGCGTGTCCGACGCCTGCCGATGGCGCTGTCGGCGCTGGTCGCGCTGACGCTCGCGATCGTGCCGCTGCCGGACGTGATCGACGCGTTCCGCCCGGATTTTCTCGTGCTCGTCGTTTTCTACTGGTCGATCGAGTCGCCGCGTGCGGGCGGCCTGACGCTCGCCTTCGTGGCCGGGATCGCCTTGGACATCCTGAAGGGCGCGGTGCTCGGCCAGCACGCCCTTGCGCTCACCTTGATGGCGGCTTGGGCCACGCATTTGCGGCTGCGGCTGCGGGTCTTTTCGGTCCTGTCCCAATCGCTGACGATCTTCGCCCTGCTGACGGGCTACCAATTCATTCTCTTTTGGATCGACGGCGCTACCGGCAACCCGGTGACCTCGTTCGGCCGCTGGCTCGCGCCGGTCATCGGCGCTTTGGTCTGGCCCGCACTGGTCGGCACCTTGAGTCGCTTGCATGAACGTTGAGTTCGTCGCGAGGTCTTAGCAGCCTATGATCTTCGACGAGTTCTCGCCGTCCCGGACCCGCCGCACGCTGACTGCGGGCGGTCGAACGCTGCGCGCCCTCGGCCTCGATGGGCCGCTGACCGGGATCCTCGCGGTCATCGTCTGCCTCGGTGTGCTGGTCGTATACAGTGCCTCCGGCCAGAACCTCAAGATGGTCGAACACCATCTCGGCAACATTGCGGTCGCGGTCGGCGCGATGCTTGCCCTAGCCCGTCTCGCCACGCCGCAGTACCTGCGGCTGTTCACGCCGTTCGCCTATGTCATCGGGATCTTGTTGCTCGTGGTCGTGGACCTCACGGGTCACATCGGCAAGGGCGCGCAGCGCTGGCTGGATGTCGGCTTCATACGCTTTCAGCCTTCCGAAATCATGAAACTCGCGGTACCGATGATGTGCGCTTGGTACATGCACGAGCGGCCGCTGCCGCTGACCTTCAAGGATCTGCTGGTGCTCGGGATCCTGATCGCGATACCGACCGCGATGATCGTCACGCAGCCGGACCTTGGCACCGCCCTGCTGATCGCCGCCTCGGGCCTGATCGTGATGCTGCTCGCCGGCCTGCAGATCCGGATCATCCTCGTCTCGATTCCGCTGCTGGTGCTCATTGCCTGGGGCGGCTGGCACTTCATTCATGATTATCAGCGGCAGCGCATCCTGACCTTCATCAATCCGCAGAACGATCCCTTGGGGGCCGGCTATCACATCATCCAGTCCCAGATCGCGATCGGCTCGGGCGGTGTCTTCGGCAAGGGTTACATGAACGGCAGCCAGGCGCAGCTCGATTTTCTACCGGAACGTTCGACCGATTTCATCTTCGCGGTCATCGGCGAGGAGTTCGGCTTGCTCGGCCAATTGCTGCTGCTGTTTCTGTACGCGCTGGTGATCGGCCGCGCGCTCTATTTGGCGATGCAGGGGCAGGACACTTTCTCCCGCCTCACGGGCGGCGCGATCGCCCTGAGCTTCTTCGTCTACGTCTTCGTGAATTCCGGCATGGTCAGCGGCATCCTGCCGGTGGTCGGCGTGCCGCTGCCCTTGATCAGCTACGGCGGGACGTCGATGGTCACGCTGCTGGCCGGCTTCGGTATACTCATGGCGCTGCATTCGCATCGCAAGCTCATCGGGTCCTAGCAGCCCATGTCCGGATGCGCGCGCCGCCCCTTAGCAAAGCCGCTGCTCGCCGGGATCCTTTGCTTGGCCGCGCGGCCCTTGGCCGCGGCGGCTCTCGACACGCACCGGCCCGAGGTCCAGCAATTCATCGCGACGATGGTGCGCGAGGATTCGTTCGACCGGCGCACACTCGGCAAGTGGCTGCGCGCGGCACAAACCCAGCCCGCGATCCTCGAGGCCATGGATCGGCCCGCCGAGAGAGCAAAGCTCTGGTACGAGTACCGGCCGATCTTCGTCAACGAGAAACGGATTCAGGAAGGGGTCGACTTCTGGACCGCGCACCGCAGCGAGTTGGACCGCGCCAGCGCGCAAAGCGGCGTGCCGCCCGAATATCTGGTCGCAATCCTCGGCGTCGAAACCTATTACGGCCGCTTGACCGGCCGCTACCGCGTGCTCGACGCCTTGACGACGCTGGCGTTCGACTATCCGGCGCGCGCCAAGTTTTTCCAAGGTGAACTGGAACAATTCTTCTTGCTGACCCGCGAAGCGGCGATCGATCCGCTGACCGCGACCGGTTCCTATGCCGGCGCCATGGGTGCGCCGCAGTTCATGCCGTCGAATTATCGCCGTTATGCCGTCGACGCCGATCACGACGGCCACATCGATCTGTGGAGCAATTGGCCCGACGTGTTCGCGAGCGTCGGCAATTACTTCAAGGAACACGGCTGGAACCCGGGAGAACCGGTCTTGAGCGAAGCCTCCATCGAGCCGGACAATCCGGAGACCCTCGACGGGCGACAACTGAATTTGTCACAGACCGTCGGGGTGCTGCGCGCCCAGGGGATCCGCTTCGACAGCCCGATGCCCGTGACGGCGCCGGCGCTGCTGATCGCGGCCGACGGCAGCGATGGCATTAACTGGCGTGTCGGCTACGAAAATTTCTATGTCATCACCCGGTACAACCATAGTGCGCTCTACGCGATGGCCGTTTACGACCTGGCCTGCGCCATCAAATCGCGCGTGCCGTTTTGAGAGGTGCAGCGCTCCTCGTGATCTGTTCGATCTTGGCCGCCTGTGCGAGCGAGCCCGAACGCCGGGGACCCGGCCCGGCGGGTCCGCCGGCGGCACCGGCGCCGATCCTGATTCCTCCCGTACCGCCGGAGGACGTGCCGGATGCCGTACCGCGCGTCGAACCTCGCTCCCGCTACGGGAATCCACCGTTCTATGAGGTCTTCGGCAAGCGCTATACCGTGTTACCCACCAGTGTCGGCTACGTCGAACGCGGCGTCGCATCCTGGTACGGACCCGGCTTCCACGAAGTGCGCACGTCGACCGGGGAGCCGTACGACATGTTCGGCATGACGGCAGCCCACAAGACGCTGCCTTTGCCGGTTTACGTGCGCGTCACCAACCTGCAAAACGGCAGGAGCATCGTCGTGCGCGTCAACGACCGCGGACCCTTCGTCGGCAACCGGATCATCGACCTGTCGTACACGGCGGCGGCGAAACTCGACATGCTGCGCAACGGCACTGCCTTCGTCGAAGTCCGCGCGATCGACCCGAGCATGCCCGAGCCGCTCGTCTTGGCGGCGACGCCGTTGCCGCTGTCGCCGGGCACGTCCGCACCGCCCCCCGGCTTAGGCTCGCCGGGCGCGCCGGCCCCGCCAGCGCCGCTCGCGACGGGACTGTTCATACAAGCCGGCGCCTTCGCGAATCCCGCGAATGCCGAGCGGCTCGCGGATAAACTGCGCGGCGGAGGATTCGGCACCGTGTTCGTGCGCGAGAGCGAGAACGCCGGCCGCAAGCTCTATCGCGTGCGCATCGGCCCGGTCCCCGACGTCAGCGAATTCGATCGGGTCGTCGCGGCGCTCGCCGAAGCCGGCGTCGCCGATGCACGTCTCGCGCTCGATTGATCGGCATTCAGCTACTGCCCAGCGCCGATCGCCGCTACAATCAAGCGTTTTTACCGAGGCCCTCCCGAACATGTTCCGTCCGCTGTTTGCCGCATTGCTACTGATCGTCGCGGTTGCCTTCGATGTTCGCGCCGACACACCGATTCCGACGCCGCCCGCGGTCGATGCGCGCTCCTACATCGTGGTCGACTTCCATACGGACAAGGTGCTTGCGGCCAAGGATGCCGTCGCGCGCATGGAACCTGCAAGCCTTACGAAGCTGATGACCGCCTACATCGTGTTCGAGCAGCTGCGCGCCGGCAAGCTCAAGCTCGACGAGCCGGTCACGGTCAGCGAGCACGCTTGGCGCTCCGAGGGCTCGCGCAGCTTCATCGAGCTTGGGCGACCCGTTCCGGTCGAGACATTGATCCTGGGCATGGTGGTGCAGAGCGGTAACGATGCGACCATCGCGCTCGCCGAGCGCATAGCGGGAACCGAGGAAACCTTTGCGCAATTGATGAACAGCACGGCGCAGCGGCTCGGCATGGTGGGCACCCACTTCGAGAACAGCTCCGGCCTGCCGGCGCCGGAACACTACACGACCGCACGCGACATGTCCCTGCTCGCGGCCGCCCTGATTCGCGATTTCCCGCAGTACTACAAGTGGTTCTCGGTGCGCGAATTCGAATACAACGGCATCAAGCAACAAAATCGCAATGGGCTGCTGGACAAGGACCCGACCGTCGATGGCCTCAAAACCGGGCATACGGACTCCGCAGGCTTCTGTCTCGTCACCTCGGCGCAGCGCGACGGCATGCGTCTGATCTCGGTGGTGCTCGGATCGTCGAGCTTCAAGGGCCGCGAAAACGCCAGTGCCGCGCTGCTCGGCTACGGCTTCAACTTCTACGAGACGCCCTTGGTGGCGAAGGCGGGCGCCGCGCTCGCCTCGACGCCGGTCTGGAAGGCGCAGGTCTCGCCGCTGGATCTCGGCATCAAGCGCGACTTGTATCTGACCGTTGCGCGCGGCACCGCGGCCGCGCTCAAGACCACGATCCGACTCCAGCCGCGCTTGATCGCGCCCTTGACGACCGACACGGCCGCAGGTCAGTTGCTGGTCGAGAACGGCGGCCAAGCACTCGCCACCGTAGCCTTGCATCCGCTCGCCAACGATCCCGCCGGGGGGTGGTGGCGTCGCTTTATCGATACCATCCGGCTCTGGTTCAACTGAGGCCCCAAACCCGTGCCGCTGCCGATTTGCTATCTCAACGGACGCTATCTGCCGCTCGCGAGCGCGACGATCTCGCCGCTCGACCGCGGCTTCTTGTTCGGCGATGCCGTCTATGAGGTGATTCCCGTCTACGGTGGCCGGCCGTTTCGTTGTCGGGAACATTTGGATCGCTTGGCTCGCAGCCTCGCCGGTATCCGCATGCCGGCGCCGATCGAGCATGCGGGCTGGGTGGACATTTTTCACGAACTGATCGAGCGCAACGCAGCTCGCGGTAAGGACGTGTATATCTATCTGCAAGCGAGTCGCGGCGGTGAAGACGGCCGCAACCATGCCTGGCCCGAGGGCCTCGCGCCGACGCTGTTCGCCTATCTGTCGCCGCTCGAACCGCTGTCCGATGTGCTGCTGGAGCGCGGCGTTGCCGCCGTGACCGCGGGCGATACCCGCTGGGCCCGCCGCGACATCAAGAGCACGGCCTTGCTCGCCAACGTGCTGCTGAAGAAGCTCGCGCAGGATGCCGGCGTCTTCGAAACCATTCTGCTCGAGGATGGATTGTTGACGGAAGGCTCGTCGACGACCGTCCACGTGATACGGGGCGGCGTGCTCCATGCCCCGCCGAATGGCGCGCATATCCTGCCGGGGACGACGCGGGACGTGGTCACCGAACTCGCGGCACGCATTGCGCTACCCTGTGTAGTCGGTCCCATCACGGAGTCCGAGCTGCGCGGTGCCGAGGAAATTTGGCTGAGTTTTTCGACCCGTGGCGTGCTCCCCGTGACGCGACTCGATGGCGCTCCGGTCGGCGATGGCAAACCCGGGCCTGCGTTTCGGCGCATCTACGCGGCGTTCACGGCCCTTAGGCTCGAACTGGCCGGAACCCCCGTACTGTGAGCTCTCCGACGCTGCAAGAATTTCCGTCCGAGTTTCCGATCAAGGTCATGGGCCGTCGCGACAGCGATTTGCGCGCCCTCACGCAGAGCATCGTCGAGCGGCACGCGGGGCCGCTTGCCGAGACCGCCGTCAGCCTGCGAACCAGCGGCGATGGCAATTTCCTTGCGATCACCTATGTCGTAATGGCGCAAAGCCGCACGCAGCTGGACGACATTTATCGCGAGTTGACCGCCTGCAAAGCCGTGCTGATGGCGCTGTAGCGCGCGGCTGCCGGCCGCCCAAGCTCGCGCAGCAGATGCGGCTCGATGCCGCGAGCGCTGGCCTCGAAGTCCGCAGGGGCGTCGCACAGATCGCACAGACGGGTGACCTCGAGACCGCGGTATCCGCAGACGTTGATGCGCCGGAACGGCTCGAGATCGAGGCTGACGTTGAGCGCGAGGCCGTGGTAACTCGCCCCGCGCCGGACGCGCAGTCCCACGCTCGCAAGTTTGCGGCCGTCGACGTAGACGCCCGGGGCTTCGCGCCGCGAGGTCGCCGCGACGCCGAGCTCGGCCGCATAGCCGATGACCGCTTGCTCGAGCGCGACGACCAGCGTGCGCACGCCCAAGCCGCGGCGGCGCAGATCGATCAGGGGATAGAGCAGCAACTGGCCGGGCCCATGATAGGTCACCTGACCGCCGCGATCGACCGAGAGCACCGGAATCCCGCCGGGCGCCAACAGGTGTTCGCGGCTCGCGTTCAAGCCCAGCGTGAACACCGGCGGATGCTCGACGAACCAGATCTCATCGGGCGTGGCCGCATCGCGCTCCTCGGTGAAGCGCCGCATCGCTGCCCAAGTCGACTCGTACGCTTGCAGTCCCAAACGCCGGATCACGGGCACCGGGACCATACCGGCAGGCGCCTCGGTCATCCGGGCGGTTTGCGCAGAGCCTGCGCGCCATGGCCCGTCGCACCGTTGTCGAGTCCGGCGTTATTACGCGCGAGCGCCCGCTCGGCACGGTAGCTGGAGCGCACGAGCGGCCCGGAGACGCACTCGAGGAAGCCCATCCTCAAAGCCATGGCCCGGTAGCGGTCGAATTCCGACGGCGTCACGAAACGCGCGATCTCCAGATGATTGACGGTCGGCCGCAGATACTGGCCCAGCGTCAGGATATCCACGGCCGCGGCGCGCAGATCGTGCATCGTCGCCTCGATCTCTGCATCCGATTCACCCAGCCCGAGCATCAAGCTCGTTTTCGTGAGTGCGGCCGGCCGGTACGCTTTGGCGTGTCGCAGCACTTTCAAGGTTTGCGCGTAACCCGCGCGTGGATCGCGTACCGGATGGGTGAGGCGGGCAACCGTCTCGACGTTCTGCGCGAATACGTCGACACCCGCATCGAGCACGGTTTCCACGTCGGCGAGCACGCCGCAAAAGTCAGGCGTGAGTGCCTCGACCGCGGTGCCCGGCCGTCGCTGCTTGATGGCGCGCACCGCCGCGGCGTAATGCGCGGCGCCGCCATCGGGCAGGTCGTCGCGATTGACGGAGGTCAGCACCACATACTGAAGCTTCATCAAGTCGACCGAACGGGCCACGTTGTCGGGCTCGTCCGGATCGAGCCAGCCGCGCGGATTACCGGTGTCGACCGCACAAAATCGGCAGGCGCGCGTGCACACCGCGCCCATCAGCATGATCGTCGCCGTCCCAGCGCTCCAGCACTCGCCGATATTCGGGCATTTCGCCTCTTCGCAGACCGTGCTCAGCCGATGCTCTCTTACGATCGTCCTGACCGCCTCATAACCCGCACCGCCAGCCAGCGTCGCGCGCAGCCAAGGCGGCTTGCGCAGCGTGCTCGCCAGTGCAGCGACGCCCGGCCGGATTCCGTCCTTGATGGCCGTATGGCCCTGGGGGGTCGTGTATTTGCTGCCGCTGCGAACCGGCGGTTTGACGTCTGACATGAGGCATTGTATCGCAAGCCCGCATCAGGGGCGGTTCAAGGCGGCCAAGCGCGACGGCGTGCCGACGTCCTCCCAGAGTCCTTGATACACTTCGCCCGTACAGCGGCCACGCTCCATGGCGCGGACGAGCAGGGGTTTGAGCGGCCGAGCGCCCTCGTCGCAGGCCGCGAACATCGCTTGGCGATAGATCGCGATACCCGCAAACGTCGAGCGCCGGGCCGCCTCGGCCAGCACACGCCCGCATTCCAAGCCGAAGTCGCCATTGGGGTGTTGCGGGGGGTTGGGGACCATCACCAAATGGGCGTCCGCATCCTCGGCGAGGCGCAGCCGTTCGAGTGGATAGTCGGTATAGACGTCGCCGTTGACGACGATGAAAGGCTCCCGGCCGAGCAGCGGCAGCGCGCGTACGATACCGCCGGCCGCCTCGAGCGGTGTTGGACCCTCCTCGCTATAGAGGATCTGCGTACCGTAGCGCGAGCCGTCGCCCAGCAAGCCGCGAATTTGCGCGCCCAGCCACCAGAGGTTGATGACGATGCGGCGGGTGCCGGCCCGCACGCAGGCCCGCACGTGGCGTTCGATCAGCGTTTCGCCGCGCACGACCAGCAGGGGCTTCGGCGTGGCGTCGGTCAGAGGGCGCATGCGCTCGCCGCGACCGGCAGCCAATATCATCGCGGCAGGCGCAGGCGACGCATCCCGGGCGATCACGCCGGGACTCGTAGCTGAGCGGCAGCGAAGGCCGCACCGACGGGTCCGGTGAGGTAGTCGGCGAACTCGGCGGTTTCCGGGTAGGCGGCCGCCGCGACGCGGGCGTAATGCAACACGCGGGGTAGATCTTGCAGATATTGCGACTTGCCATCGCGGTAATAAAGACGGCAGAAAATACCCAAGACCTTGATGTGGCGCTGCAGTCCCATGAGATCGAACCAGCGCAGGAACTCGTCCTCGTCCGCGCCGGCGGGGCAACGCGCGGCCAACAGTTGCTGACGAAACTCGAGCGCCCAGCCGCGCACGCGCGCGGCCGGCCAGGCGACATAGCAATCCTTCAGCAAGGACACCAAGTCGTAGGTGAACGGGCCCGCCACCGCATCTTGAAAGTCGAGAATGCCGGGGTTGCCGCTGTCGACGAGCATCAAGTTGCGCGAGTGGAAGTCGCGATGCACGACGCTCAGGGGTTGCGTCAGGGCGGCGCTCGTCAATGCCGACCAGGTACGCGCCAGCAATGCCCGTTCGGCCGCGCCCACTGCCAGCCCCAGGTGACGCACCAGGAACCACTCCGGCAGCAAATCCATTTCGCGCTCGAGCAGCGCCGCGTCATAGGCCGGCAACTGCCCCAAGAACGGCGCGCCGCGTGTCTGCAGCGTGACGAGCGCACCGAGCGCGTCCGTATAAAGCCGGTCGACCTCGTGATTCGCGAGCAGCGCATCGAGGTATTGTCGCGACCCGAGATCGGTGAGCAGCAGCAGGCCGTCGGGCACGTTGCGCGCGAGGACCAGCGGCACGTTCAGCCCGATGTCGGCGAGCAAGGCCGCCACGCGCAGGAAGGGCCCAAGATCCTCCTTCCCCGGCGGCGCATCCATCGCAATGTAGGTCTCGCCGCCGTACGTGACGCGAAAGTAGCGGCGGAAACTCGCATCGGCCGAGGCCGGCTCGATCCGGCCCGACGTGAAACCCAGGTCTGCCTCGATCCAGCGGCGCAGCACCGATAGTCGGAAATCGTTTGCGGCGGCCGCCGTCATATCACACCCACGTCCCAGCGTAAGCACAGCAGCGCCGAGTATACCGACTATAATGCGGGCGCCGACACGACCCTCCAAGGCGACCGAATTGCGCACCGACTCCTGCTTGCGAGCCGCATTCCTGCTGATCGTCCTGTGCACGGCCGCCGCGACGTGGGCCGGGGACATGTGTCCCGCCCCGCCACGCCATGTGCCGCGCACAGCGGCGCAAATCGCCGCCGATGATCATCAGATCCACATCGAATCCGACGGGTTTGCCTGGGACGCCGACGGGAATCTGACCCTCAACGGCCACGTCGTCATCAAGCAGGAAGACCGCAGTGTCACCGCCGATGCGGCGACCTATTCGAAGTCGACCGGCCATGTGACAGTCAACGGCGCGGTCGACTTGGAGGATCCGCTCGTACGCCTGCAAAGCGAGTCGGGCAGTTACGACCAGGGCGGCGGCGCGGACTTCGAGAAATCGACGTTCGAACTCCTCGACCGGGCGGGCCGCGGGTCGGCGACCGATATCACCTTGCAGCCCGGCGGCAAACTTGCGTTCGAGCAAGTGCGATACACCACCTGTCCGGTCGGCGACAAGGACTGGATGCTGCAAGCCTCCTCGATCAATCTCGATACGGTCATGCATCAGGGGGTCGCGCGGCACGCCTGGGTCGAGTTCAAGGGCGTGCCGATCTTCTACACGCCCTATTTGTCCTTCCCGATGGACTCCGCACGCAAGTCCGGCCTGCTCGCGCCGATTCTCGACCACTCCGGCACGAATGGCTACGAACTGGGCGTCACCTATTATTTCAATCTCGCGCCGAACTACGATCTCACCCTGACGCCGGAATATCTGTCGGCGCGCGGCGTCGAACTGGGGAGCCAGTTTCGTTATCTCACCCAGACCTCGCATGGCCAGGTCGATGCGAACTTTCTGCCCAACGACACACAGACGAGCGGCAACCGGTATTTCTTTCACACCGTGGACACCACGGATTTCAAACCCGGTCTGCGCGGCGAGATCGACCTTGCGGCAGTCAGCGACAGCAACTACTTCGAGGACTTCGGCGTCGGATCCGAACAGACCAGTGTGACCTACCTCGAGCGCCGCGCGGACCTCAAGTACGACGACGACTATTGGCGCATCCAGGGCGAGTTGCAGAATTTCCAGACGATCGACACGACGGTATTCGCATACGAGCGGCCCTACTCGCGCGTGCCGCGCATCGATGCCGAGGGCTTGTTCCCTCTCGGCGACAGCAAGTTCGAATTCGCCGTCGACAGCGAAGCGGTCAATTTCATGCGACATCTGGACGATACCGTGAACGGCCAGCCGCTCGCCGAGCCCTCCGGCGTGCGCTTAGGACTGACGCCCGAGTTGCGCTGGGCGCTGCGCGAGGCGGGCTATTACTTCGTGCCCGCGGTCGGCTGGCATCTGACCCAGTACAGTCTCCAGGATGCCGGTGCCTTCCTGCCGGTGAATGACCACGTGCAGAGTGCCCCGTTTCGCTCGGTCCCGTACGGCAGCCTCGACACGGGTCTGATCTTCGCACGCGACTCGGGCGCCGACGGCCAGCGCACCGAGACCCTGGAACCGCGCCTGGTCTACACCTACGTGCCCTACCGCAATCAGGCCAATCTGCCGGTGTTCGACACGGCGCTGCCCGACCTGAATTTGTCGGAACTGTTCCGCACCAACCGCTATGTCGGCGATGACCGGATCAGCGATGCCAATCAGCTCGCCGCCGGGGTCACGACGCGCCTGTTCGACCAGAATACCGGCCAGCAATTACTGGCGGCAACGCTCGGCCAGGTGCGCTATTTCTCCGTGCCGCGGGTCGGCCTGCCCTGTCCCGTTCCGGTCAGCAATGTGCAGCAGGTCGGCTTCGCCTCCCAGTTGGGCGTGCCCTGCCCGTCCGGTGAAGTGTTCAACGCCTCGGACCTGGTCGGGGATGTTTCCCTGACCGCCTACAAAAACTGGACCGTGAACCTGGATTACGTCTGGAATCCCTATCTGAACCAAACGGAGAAATCGGAATTCTCCATTCAATATCGCCCGGACTCCAAACACGTCGTCAACCTCGCATATCGCTATCAAAAGGACACGTTCGAACAGTGGGACGGGTCGGTTGCCTGGCCGCTCGCCGCGCACTGGAGCGCGGTCGGCCGGCTGGTCTATTCCATCATGGACAAGCAGACCATCGAGCAGGTGGCGGGCTTCGAATACAAGAGCTGCTGCTGGCGCATCCAGATCGTCCAGCGTCGCTACGTCGACAGCCGCCCGGCCGCCCCGACCGCGGCAAACCCCAACCCGACGATCCCGCCCCTGGGCCAATCGATCGCCGTGGAATTGCAACTTATCGGCCTGAGTTCGGTCGGAAAAACATCAAATGCTTTCCTGGAACGGTCGATTAGCGGATACTCCGCCGGCGATTCCGTACCCTAGTCTCGAGAACCGGATGCTATGCGTAAGTTACTGATTTATCTTATCATTTTGTGCACGATCGGTCTTTCGGGACAAGTCGCCCTGGCGCAGACCCGGGACCTTGGCGTGCACGGCGTACTGCTCGACCGAATCGCCGCGGTCGTCAACGACGGCTTGGTTCTGCGCAGCGAGCTCGACACCCAGGTTGCGGCCGTGACCAAGCGCCTGGAGGAACAAAAAGTCGCCCTTCCGGCACAAAGCGTACTCGACAGCCAAGTGCTCGACCGGCTGATCCTGCAGGAGATCGAGGCGCAACGCGCCAAGCGCCTCGGACTCACGATCTCGGACGAACAATTGAACGGTGCCCTGCAAGAGATCGCGGCGCGAAACAAGATTCCGTTCGATCAGCTGCCGACCACCTTGCAGTCCCAGGGCATCGATTACAAGCAATACCGCGAATCGATGCGCAAGGAGCTGACCTTGAGCGAGCTGCGGCAACGCGACGTGATCTCCCACATCATCGTCACGCCGCATGAACTCGATCAGTTCCTGGAACACGAGGACAGCGCCGCGGCGAACGATCAATTCAACGTCTCGCACATTCTCTTGTCCCTGCCGGCGGCGGCCACGCCGCAGCAACTCGAAGAGATCACCAAGAAGGCCGACGATATCGCGGCGCGCGCGAACAAGGGCGAGGACTTCGGTCAATTGGCGATCGCCAACTCCAACAGCCAGACGGCTCTCGACGGCGGCCAGCTTGGCTGGCGCAAGGGCTCCCAGCTGCCGCAGTTCATTCTCGACCTCGTCACCAAAATGAAGCCCGGCGAGGTCAGCGCGCCGATCCGCACGCCGAGCGGCTTCCACATCGTCAAGCTGAATGACCGGCGCAGCGGCGAGGCACAAGTGATCATCAACCAGATTCACGTGCGGCACATCCTGCTGAAGCCGAACGAGCTCGACGACGATGCGACCATCCGCGAGAAGCTCGCGAAGATCAGGCAGCGCATCGAGGCTGGCGAGGACTTTGCGGGTATCGCGTCGACCACCTCGCAAGATCCCGGCTCCGCCCCCGACGGCGGCGACTTGGGTTGGACGGGTCCGGGTACTTTCGTACCTGAATTCGACAAGGCGATCGCCGATCTCAAGCCGAACGAAATCAGTCAGCCCTTCAAGACACGCTACGGCTGGCATATCGTCCAGATGCTCGGTACGCGGACCTATGACAGCACCGCCGACGTCCGGCGCCAGCGGGCCTTCGCGCAAATCCGCGAGAGCAAGGCGGACGAGGAAACGGAGTTGTGGCTGCGCCGCCTGCGCGACGAAGCCTTCGTCGAAATCAAGATGTAGGCGTGGACGTGCGTAGCGGCACGCGCAGCGAACACGCGCAACAGCCGCGCGTCGCCGCGTACCGACCGCGCATGGTCATCACCTCCGGAGAGCCAGCCGGCATCGGGCCGGATTGTTGCGTGATGCTCGCGCAACAACCCTGGGAAGCCGAGTTGGTCGTCGTCGGCGATGCGGCCCTGCTGGAATCGGCTGCAAGCAGCCTGGGGATTCCGCTGCGCGTGGAACTCTACGACGCCTCGGCGCCGGCATCCGCGCATGCTCCAGGGCGGTTGTTGGTCGCGCATGTTCCCGTGGCGCAGACGGTCGAGCCCGGACGGCTCGACCTGCATAACGCCGAGTACGTGTTGCACACGCTGGACCGGGCCTGCGACGGTTGCATGAACGGTGAGTTTGCCGGCATGGTGACGGCGCCGGTACAAAAGAGCATTTTGCTCGACGCGGGATATGCGTTCAGCGGCCATACGGAATATCTCGCGCAGCGCACGCGCGCCGCCTTGCCCGTGATGCTGCTGGTCGCCGGCGACCTGCGCGTCGCGCTGGTGACGACCCACTTGCCGCTCGCCGAAGTGCCGCGCGCAATCACACGTGAACGTCTGCTCGCCACCTTGAGAGTAGTGCATATGGATCTTGGCCGGCACTTCAACCTGAGCGCCCCGCGGATCGCGGTCTTGGGCTTGAACCCGCATGCCGGCGAAGGCGGTCACCTCGGTTCCGAGGAGATCGAGATCATCGAGCCGGTGCTGCGCCAATTGCGCGGCGAAGGCATGGACTTGCGCGGACCGGTCCCGGCCGACACGGCCTTCGCGCCCCGTTTCCTCGCCGAGACCGACGTCATCGTGGCGATGTATCACGACCAAGGACTGCCCGTGCTCAAACACGTCGGCTTCGGCTCCGCCGTCAACATGACCTTGGGGCTGCCCATCCTGCGCACCAGCGTGGATCATGGCACGGCCTTGGCGCTGGCGCGCACCGGCAAGGCCGATCCCGGCAGCCTGCACGCGGCGCTTGCGCTCGCGATTCGGTTGTCGGGCAGCACGAGCTCCGATGCCGGTCCGTAAGCGCTTCGGTCAGCACTTTCTGCACGACCCCGGCATCATCGCCCGCATCCTCGACAGCGTCGCACCAATGCCGGGGCAGCGTCTGGTCGAGGTGGGCCCCGGCCGCGGCGCCTTGACCTGGGGGCTGCTCGCCCGCGCCCGTCGGCTCGACACGATCGAAATCGACCGTGACCTGGCCGCGGGTCTGCGTGCCGATCCGCGCGCGGCACAAGGTCTGACCGTGCACGTGGCAAGCGTGCTCGACACGGATTTCGTCAGCCTGCGCGCCGACGGGCCGGCGCTGCGCATCGTCGGCAATCTGCCGTACAACATTTCTACTCCGCTATTGTTCCGGCTGGTGCACGAACGTGCGGCGATCGAGGACATGCACTTCATGCTGCAGAAGGAGGTCGTCGACCGCATGGCCGCGCAGCCCGGCGGCAAGGATTACGGGCGCCTCACCGTGATGCTCGCGGCTTATGCGCAGGTCGAAGGCTTGTTCGATGTGGGCCCGGGCGCCTTTCAGCCGCCACCGCGCGTCTGGTCTGCGGTGGTCCGACTGCGGCCGAGCGGCGCGCCCCGCTTTGAGATCGGCAGCGATGCCGTGCTGAACACGGTCGTGACGAGTGCCTTCTCGCATCGCCGCAAGACCCTGCGCAACGGTCTCAAGGGCATCCTCACGAGCGCGGACATCGAAGCCTGCGGCGTGGATCCGAATCTGCGCCCCGAGACGCTTGCGCCCGCGCAATTCGGTCTGCTGGCGGCACGCCTGCATCGCAGCCGTCTCGCCGCGGCCCTGCCCGTGTAGTCATGCCGCGATCCGCTATACTCGCAGCGTGCCAGCCGAACCTGCCAACCCGAAGATTCGTGTCGAAGTCGAGACCTCGTACATCGAAGAGCAGTCCGATCCGCGTGACAAACGGTTTGTGTTCTCCTACACGATTACGATCCGCAATGACGGGCCGGTGCCGGCTCGCCTGTTGACCCGTCATTGGATCATCACCGACGCGAACGGCAACGTGAAGGAGACGCGTGGCGACGGCGTGGTCGGCGAGCAGCCGTACCTCAAGCCCGGCCAAGGTTTTCGCTATTCGAGCGGCGCGGTGATCGAGACGCCGGTGGGCACGATGCAAGGCAGCTACCAGATGGTGGCGGATGGCGGTCAGCAATTCGACGCGCCCATCGCCCCATTTCGCCTCGCGATGCCCGGGGTCCTGCACTAGGGGCCGGTCCGATGGCTCTCTACGCGATCGGCGACGTCCAGGGCTGTGACCGCGAACTCGAGCAGTTGCTCGAGACCTTGGATTTTTCCAAGCACCGCGACCACCTGTGGTTCGTCGGCGACCTCGTCAATCGTGGACCGGACTCGCTCGGCGTGTTACGTCGTATCCGCGGATTGGGCAGCGCTGCCACGGTCGTGCTCGGCAACCATGATCTGCATTTGCTCGCCGTCGTGCTCGGCGGTGCGCGGACGCGCAGCGGCGACACGCTCGATGCGGTCCTGCAAGCCCGGGATCGCGGTGACTTGCTCGACTGGCTGATCACGCGACCGGTGTTGCACGTGGACTCGGACCGGCGTCTCGCCCTGCTGCACGCCGGGCTGCCGCCGCAGTGGGACCTCGCGACCGCGCAAGGCTGCGCCCGCGAGTTGGAGCGGGCTTTGCGCAGCCGCCCGGAACTGCTGTTCGCGCAAATGTACGGCGACAAACCCGATCTGTGGGATGAGGGTTTGGAGGGGCTCGACCGGCTGCGATTCATCGCCAATTGTTTCACCCGGCTGCGTTACCTCGATGCCCAGGGCCGGCTCGCATTGCGCGCCAAGGGCTCCCCGAAGAAGGCCGCGGCGGCGGCCCTGGTGCCGTGGTTCGCCGCGGGCGATGCCCGCTGGCGCGGCGCACGTATCGTCTTCGGGCATTGGTCGACCCTGGGATTCCACCGGGACGCCGATGTCGTCGGCCTCGACACCGGTTGCGTCTGGGGCGGCCAACTGACGGCATTGCGCCTGGACACGCCTGGCGCGAGTCCGATTTCGATTGCTTGCGCCGCCGCCGCCGATCCCGGGTGATTGGCGCCGCGCACGGGCTGCGCGTCGCGGCCCGACGGCTATAATCGACGCATGGCCATCACGCCGCCTTTCAATCTGCAACATTGGCTCGAGCGTCATCGCCAGCTGCTGCAGCCGCCGGTTGGCAACAAGCTTCTTTATGAGGACAGCGAACTGATCGTCATGGCCGTGGGCGGTCCGAATTCGCGCAAAGACTTCCACCACGATCCGGGCGAGGAATTCTTCCACCAGTTGCTGGGCGACATCGTGCTGAAGACCGTCCAGAACGGCCGCATCGTCGACATTCCGATTCGCGCGGGAGAGGTATTCTTGCTGCCTGCCGAAGTTCCGCATTCACCGCGTCGCCCCGCGGGCACGATCGGCATCGTCATCGAGCGTCGGCGCGCGGCACAAGAATTGGACGGCTTCTCCTGGTATTGCGAGCAGTGCGGCCATTGCCTTTGCCTCGAACGCGTCCCGGTAGCGAACATCGAAACGGAGTTGCCGGGCATATTCGCGCGCTTCTATGGCAGCGAGGCACGGCGAACTTGCGCAGTCTGCGGCACCGTCATGCAGGCGCCGACGGCGTGACCGCCGCAGCGGCCGCGCACGCCTTGGATGCGGCCGATCCCCTCGCCCCGCTCGCGGGTGAATTCCATCACCCGCAGGATCGCAGCGGCGCGCGCTTGATCTATCTTTGCGGCCATTCCCTGGGACTGCAGCCTCGGTCGGCCGCCGCCGATGTCGAACGCGAACTCGGGGATTGGCGCGACCTCGGGGTCCTCGGACACTGGTCGGCGCAGCGCCCCTGGGCCGATTACCATGAACTTCTGGCGGCACCGCTCGCCGCCCTGGTCGGTGCCTCCCCTGGCGAAGTCGTCGCGATGAACTCCCTGACCGTGAATCTGCACCTGATGCTGGTCAGCTTCTTTCGTCCGCGCGGGGAACGCACACTCATCTTGATCGAGAAGAGCGCATTTCCCTCGGATCGCTATGCGGTGGTCTCGCAACTGCTCTATCACGGCCTCGACCCCGCGCAACATCTGCGCGAGGTGGGGCCGCGCGAAGGCGAGGATCACCTGCGCACCGAGGACTTGGTCGCCGCGATCGAGGGGCTGGGGCCGCGTCTCGCGCTGGTGCTGCTGCCGGGGGTGCAATATCTCACCGGTCAACGCTTGGAGCTACGGTCACTCGGGGAGTGCGCGCGGCGTATCGGTGCGGTGGTCGGCTTCGATCTAGCGCATGCAATCGGTAATACGCCCCTGGAGTTGCACGATTGGCAGGCGGATTTCGCGGTTTGGTGCAGTTACAAGTATTTGAACGGCGGTCCCGGGGCGATCGGCGGCTGCTTCGTGCATGAACGCCATGCCGAGGATCGGAAGCTGCCGCGCTTCGCGGGCTGGTGGGGTCATGACCGCGCGACGCGCTTTCAGATGGGGCCGGAGTTCGTGCCGCTGCCGGGGGCGGCCGGCTGGCAACTCAGTAATCCGCCGATACTCGCCGCCGCGCCGCTGCTGGCTTCTTTGCGTTTATTCGAGCGTGCCGGCCTCGACCGTTTGCGCAGTAAATCGATCGCGCTGACCGGTTTTCTGCAGAGCGAAATCGAGGCGGGCCTGGGCGACCTCGTCGCGCTGGTCACGCCGCGCGATCCGGAAGCACGCGGCTGCCAGCTCAGCATCCGGCTGCGCCGTGCGCCCGATGCGGCGCGGCGCTGTTTCGATCGTTTGACCGCTGCGGGCGTCGTCGGCGATTGGCGCGAACCCGACGTACTGCGCCTCGCACCTTGCCCTCTGTACAATTCTTATCGTGACGCCGCGTTCGCTGCGGCGGCGCTGACCCGGGCGGCGCGCGCTTGACGGCCCCGGCCGACTGGATGGGCGATCGGGTGCGCATCGTTGGAGCGGGCCCGACCGGCGCACTGCTCGCCATTCTGTTGCGCCGGCGCGGGCTCGCCGTCACGATCTATGAAAGTCGCGCCGACCCGCGCGGCGCGCCGCCGCCGACGGGCCGTTCCATCAACCTGGCGCTGGCCGACCGTGGCATCGCCGCGCTACGGCGCGTGGGTTTGTTTGCCGAGGTGTTTGCGCGGCTCGTACCGATGTCGGGACGACTCATCCACGACGTGCAGGGTGCGACCTCCTTGCAGCCCTATGGAATGCGCGCGGCGGAGGTCATCTACTCGATTTCACGGCATGGCCTGAATCAGGCGCTGCTCGATTTGGCCATCGGGCAATACGGTGTCGACGTGGTTTTCGAACATCGCCTCGAGGCGGCCGATTTCGCGGCCGGCGTCGCGCAACTGCGCGACCTGCGTCGCGACCGCCCCGTATCCGTGCCGATGCGGCCGTTGCTGAGCTGCGACGGCGCCGGCTCGCGCCTGCGGCGCGACATGCAGGCGGCGGGATTGATCGCGGCGTCGCAGCAGGCTTTGGACCACGGTTACAAGGAACTGAAGATCCCTGCCGGCGCCGGCGGCGAATACCGCATGCTCAAGAACGCCCTGCACATCTGGCCTCGAGGCGAGCATATGTTGATTGCCCTGCCGAACGATGACGCGAGCTTCACCGCGACCCTTTTCATGCCGAACACCGGACCCACCAGCTTTGCGAGCCTCAGCGGACCGGCCGAGATCGAGAACTTCCTCACCGGGCATTTCCCGGATGTCGCGCCGCTCATGCCGGACAGGGTGGCGGAATTCCTGGCGCATCCGACCGGCTTCCTGGGTACCGTCCATGCGAGCCCCTGGGCGGTCGGCGGGCAGGCCGCGATCATCGGCGATGCCGCGCACGCGATCGTGCCGTTCCACGGACAGGGCATGAATTGCTGCCTGGAGGATTGTCTGGAATTCGACGCCTGCCTGGATGGTCAAACGGACTGGGAGAATTGCTTTCGCGAATTCCATGCGCGGCGTAAGCCGAACACCGACGCGATCGCGATCATGGCCCTCGAGAACTACCTGGAGATGCGCGAGCACGTCGCGGATGCCCGCTTCCGCCTGCGCAGCGCGCTCGCGCTCGAACTCGAACGGCGGTTCCCGGAACGGTTCATTCCGCGCTATTCCATGGTCATGTTCCATCATGAGATCCCGTATGCCACCGCCTTGGCCCGGGGTCGCGTGCAGGGGCGGCTCCTCGAAGAATTGACCGCGGGCGCAAGCACGCTCGCCGAGGTCGATTTCGGGCGCGCCGAGAGCGAGATACTGCGTCAGCTCGAGCCGCTGGCCACGATCCGTTCGAGCGTGACGAACGAGTAAGCATGAGCATTCTGGTCGTCGGCTTCATGGCGGACACGCCTTGCCTCGCGCCACTCGGGTCCGCGCCAACCGCTGAAGCTCGCATCGCCGTCCGGGATGTCGGCGTGTACGAGCGTCAAATGGATTCGCGTCGCTGCACCCAAGCAATCGCGATACACCTCGGCGCCGCCGATCACCAGCAGCGGCGTTCCGGTCGGCGCGAGGTGGCGCGCCTCGGCCAAGCTCGCGACTCGGCGGCAACCCGCGGCGAGGGCGCGCGCGGAGCGGCTCAATACGAGATTCAGACGTCCGGGCAAGGCCTTGCCGATGGACTCGTGGGTTCTGCGTCCCATCAGCACCGCGTGCTCGAGCGTGATCCGCCGGAAATGGCGCAGATCCGCGGGCAGATGCCAGGGCAGGCGATTTTGCCTGCCGATCACGTCGTTTTCCGCGACCGCGACGACCAGTTCAACGACGGCTGGGCCTGCGAGCGCCGGCTCAAGCGGGCATGGGATTTCGCTCAACCCGGCATTCCTTCAGGATCCACTGCGTAAATTCCTGCAGATCCTCGCGTTCCCGATCCTCGGGCCGCTGCAGTATCACGTAACTCTCATTGGTGGCGAGCTCGGCGTCGAACAACTTGACCAGACCGCCGGCGAGGAAGCGATCCGCGCTGAGACGGGATGGCACGAGCGCGACACCGACGCCTTGTTCCGCGGCGATGACGACGGCCGACATCGTATCGAGCCGCACGATGCGATTCGGCTTGATCGGCTCGATGCCGAGCCCGAGCGCCCAGCGCTCCCAGGCCTCGCGCCGTTCCTCATGGACCAGCAAGGTCTTACCGTTCAGGTCCGCATAGCGCAAGATCGGATTGTCGGCGAGAAAGGCCGGCGAACAGGCCGCGATGAAACTCTGCGCGAACAACTCGTGCACCGTGAGTCCTTCCCAAGGACCGGCACCGACGACGATCGACAAGTCCGCCTCGGGGGGATGGGTCTTCGGCGCCGAGAACGTCGTCTCGATGCGAATGTCCGTCTCTTCGCGCGCCTGTGAGAACGAGGCCAGTCGCGGCAGCAGCATCTCGTTGGCGAAGAACGGCATGACGTTGAGCCGGATGATCGTGCGGCCGTAACGAATCTGTAATTGTTCGGTCACCGACTCGAGCTTCGAGAAAATGTCGTTGATGTGTTCGAGATAATGAGCGCCCGCATCGGTCAACGCGAGCGTGCGCACGCCGCGCGCGCCCCGCTCGAACAAGGTGACTCCGAGCTGTTCCTCGAGTGCTTTGATTTGATGACTTACGGCGGAGGGCGTGACGAACAGCTCCTCGGCCGCCGCCTTGAAGCTCTGCAGCTTGGCCGCGACCTGGAAGGTCTTCAAGAATTTCAGCGACGGCAAGCGCATACGTACGACCAAATCTGATTAGCGGGGCTGCACGAATACGATATCGATCCCGCACAGAATATACTGTGGCAGTGTATCCGATCCCAAGCGCTGGATGAGGCAATTGTCATGCCAGGCCGCGAATTGGCCAAAACCCATCTCATCACCGGTTCGTTCGGAGCCGGAAAGACCACGGCGATACGCCGGCTGATGGCACACAAGCCACCGCAGGAATTATGGGTGGTGATTCTCAACGAATTCACCGCAGCCGGCCTCGACGCGCTCGCCGTCGCGCAGTCGGCCGAGGGCCGCTACGACGTGCGACTGATCGCGGGCGGCTGTCTGTGCTGCGTCGGAGAACTGGAATTCGGCAAACAGATTCGCGACATCTTGCGCCATCTGCGTCCCGAGCGGCTGCTGATCGAGCCGAGCGGCGCGGCGCATGCGAGCCAGATCGTCGATGAGCTCGCGCTGTATGAGAACCAAGGCGCTTTGCGCCTGGACAGCGTGATCTGTCTCGTCGACGCGCTCGACGCCGCGCGTCTGGCTGCGCGCCGCGAGGGTAACGAATGGTCGCAAATCCAGGCGGCGGACCTGTTGCTCATGTCCAAACCCGATCTCGCCGACGCCGCAGCACGCGCGGCGTTCGCAGCGATCGTCGCGGCACAATATCCCGCCAAAGCCTACGTCGGCACTTGCAGTCACGGTGCGCTGCCCGAGGAAGCCTTGCAGGTGTACACGCGCGCGCCGTCCTTCTCGCTCGTCGAGCAGCAGACCGCGGCGGCGGCGCCGGTGGCGGAGCAATTCGACATCGCCGGACTGACCGGGCGCGAGTCGCGCGTCGCCGCCTTGGGCGCCACGGCGATCAGCTGGATCCTGCCGCAGCAGCTGGTCTTCTCGCGCAGCGTCGTCGAACCGCGACTCGAGTGGCTGCTCGCGGCACAAGGCAGCACACTGCGGCGTCTCAAGGGCGTGATGCGCACGGGGCCCGGGCCATCTTGGGCTTTTCAGAGCCATGGACGCGGCCTTGCCACCGAGGACAGCGGTTACCGTCGCGACAGCCGGCTCGAGATTCTGGTCGGAGGCGCGCCAACGGTGACACTGCTCGACGGCTGGCGCGACATGCTACGCAGCGCGGCGCTCAGGCCCGACGGCGAAACCAGCCGCTGAGACTCCAACGCGGGCGGTCCGCGGGCTGCACCGCGTGCTCGAGTCCCGGCGTGCGAAAAACGACGAGCCGGCCGCCGAGCGGTTCGATGTCACGCCACCCTCCCTCCGCTGCGAATAGGCGCAGTGCTCCGCCGTTCGCCGGCTCCCAGGCGGCGTTCAAATAAAGCGCAAGGGAAACCTGGCGCTGCTCGTTGCCTTGTGGCTGATCAGCGTGGCGCGCATACGCGGCGCCGGGAGCATAGTGCGCATAATGCAACTCGAGATCGAACAAACCGAGGCTCGCTTCGCGATTGAACGCGAGCCGCAGGTCCTCCAGGATCTCGAGCCAACGCCGCTCGGCGGGCAAATAAGGCGCGGACAACCAGCAGATCGAGTCGCCGCGGACTGCGTCGATTCGCCGCGCGCGCTCGCCGCCGCCGACGCGCGCCGGCGCGAACTCGCCTCGCCCATAGCGCAGCCAGGCGCATGCCATCAGCTCGCGTTGCAGCGACATGCCTGGAAAATCGTCATGAACCGACACGCCTTCGGTACAAACCGTCGCGGCAATGCGCGCGAGCGTAGCCGCCTCGACGTGGATCCGAGGCGCCTCAGCCGGCATTGCCGGGAGTCCGTCCGCGCTTCGGGCGCGTCCGCGCGCTGCCCTTGGCCTTGCGCTTGGCCATGCCCTTGGACTTGGACTTGGCCTTGGTCGCTGCCCGGCGCTTAATCTTGGCCTTCACCTTCTTCCTCGGCTTCTTCGCTGCTTCGAGCATGCTGCCCCGGCATTTCGCGGCGCCACAGCGGCACGCGAAGATGGCATCGACGTTCGGCGGATCATCAGGGTCGCGCTGAATCTGATAGTCGTAGGCAAGTTCCTCGCCCTTCTGAATCGTGCGGATCGCCTCGATGAAGACGCGCTTGCCGCTGGTGGCGCTTTCGCAATTCGGATCGCAACCATGGTTGATGTACCGCGCATCGTTGCCGCCGACGCCGCCGTCGATCACGGTGCGCGCATCGACCGTGAAGAGGAATGTGTGATTGTCGTTGGCCGCCTTGTTCTCGTAGCGCGAATCCGCTTCAGCGTGCGTGATCCGGTCACCGATGTATTCGGTGACCGTCGTGCCCTTGCGAATACGCCGTAATGCGAACACCCCGTAACCGTGGATCGGCGAGTGCCTGACTTCGAACAGCGGCTTGCGTCGGGACGGCGGCTTCTTCATAGACTCCTAGACGGCGATGGGGGCTTTGATGGCAGGGTGATGCTGGTAGCCGACGATCTCGAAATCGTCGAAAGCGTATTCGAACAAGCTCGGCGGGCGCCGCCGGAAGTGCAAGGTCGGCAGAGGCAGCGGTGCACGGCCGAGCTGGATTTCGACCTGTTCGAGGTGATTCATGTACAGATGGCAGTCGCCGCCGGACCAGATGAAATCGCCGGGAGCGAGATCGCACTGCTGGGCGAGCATTTGCGTGAGCAGCGCATAGGAGGCGATGTTGAACGGCACGCCGAGGAAAGCATCGGCGCTGCGCTGATAGAGCTGGCAGGACAACCTGCCGTCGGCGACGTAGAACTGGAACAGCGCGTGGCACGGAAGCAGCGCCATCCGGTCGAGTTCCCCGACATTCCAGGCGCTTACGATGATGCGCCGCGAGTCGGGGTCGTCCCGCAGCTGGCGCACGACCGTGGCGAGTTGGTCGATATGGCGTCCGTCGGCGGTCGGCCAGTCGCGCCATTGCTTGCCGTAGATCGGACCGAGATCGCCGTTGGCGTCGGCCCATTCGTCCCAGATCGTGACATCGTGTTCGCGCAGGAAGGCCACGTTGGTCTCGCCGCGCAGGAACCACAGGAGTTCGTAGATGATGGCGCGCAGATGCAGTTTCTTGGTCGTCACGA